>Ga0105093_10000188_pt1 | contig 23492 bp, 16 predicted proteins | sample PPLLak3March2015_2_FD_79111 | JGI IMG/M metagenome (GOLD analysis project Ga0105093, IMG submission 79111) | Freshwater sediment microbial communities from Prairie Pothole Lake near Jamestown, North Dakota, USA - PPLs Lake P8 Core (3) Depth... | ecosystem: Environmental > Aquatic > Freshwater >... | reverse complement strand
GATGAACCGACCACCGCTCTCGACGTGACGATCCAGGCCCAGATCATCGAATTGGCCAAGCGCCTGCGCGACGAGCTCGGCATGGCCATCATCTGGATCACGCATGACCTGGGCATCATCGCCGGCCTGGCTCAGCGCGTGGCGGTCATGTATGGCGGGCTGATCATCGAGCATGCGCAGGTGAAGGAGCTGTATGCCAATCCGCTCCACCCGTACACGCTGGGGCTGATGGGCAGCCTGCCGCGCATCGATGACCTGACCCACCGCCGGCTGCTGTCGATCGACGGCCTGCCGCCGACGCTGTATGAGACCCCCAGGTCGTGCCCGTTTGCGCCGCGCTGCAAGTACGTGGTTGACCGCTGCTTGAACGAGAATCCGCCGCTACTGCAGGTCGCTCCCGATCACGAAGTCGCCTGCTGGGTGGATGCCAGGACGGGGAAACTGCGCTGATGAGCGAATCCTCAAATGACGGCTTGCTGCGCGTTGTCGATCTGGTGAAGCATTTCCCGATCACGCGCGGAATCGTGTTCCAGAAACAGGTCGGGGCGGTCCACGCTGTGGATGGCGTGAGCTTCGAGATCAAGAAGGGTGAAACCTTTGGCCTGGTGGGGGAGTCGGGCTGCGGCAAATCGACGACCGGCAGGACGATCCTGCAGCTGTACCGGCCGACCTCGGGCAAGGTCTATTACGGGGACATCGACCTGACGACGTTGCCATCGGAAGAGATGCGCCGTATGCGGCGCAAAATGCAGATGATCTTCCAGGACCCGTACGCCAGCCTGAACCCGCGCATGACGGTCGGCGAGATCGTCGGTGAGCCGCTGATCGTTCACAACCTGGCCAAGAACAGCGAGGTTCAGGAGCGGGTGGGCCGGCTGCTCGAGCTGGTTGGGCTGAACTCGGCCTACGTCAACCGCTATCCGCATGAGTTTTCCGGCGGCCAGCGACAACGCATCGGTGTGGCCCGCGCCCTGGCGCTGCAGCCCGAGTTGATCGTGTGCGACGAGCCGATCTCGGCCCTGGACGTCTCGATCCAGGCGCAGGTAGTCAACCTGCTCGAGGACCTGCAGGACCAATTCGACCTGACCTACCTGTTCATCGCCCACGACCTGTCGATGGTGCGCCATATCAGCGACCGGGTCGGCGTGATGTACCTGGGCAAGATCGTCGAACTGGCCAGCCGCAACGATGTGTATGCCAACCCACTGCATCCGTACACCAAGGCGCTGCTTTCGGCGGTGCCGGTCGCCGATCCGCTGATCGAGGAGAAGCGTGAGCGGATCATCCTGCAGGGTGATGTGCCCAGCCCGGTCAACCCGCCGTCCGGCTGCCATTTCCGCACGCGCTGCCCACTGGCGGTCGACCTGTGCGCCCAGAAGGAGCCCGAGTGGCGGGAGATCACCCCGTCCCACTGGGTGGCTTGCCATTTGGTTTAGAATTGACATGCAGGTTCGCCCCGGCTGGGGCGGAAGGGAGGTGGTTTCGCACAATCACGCAGCCTGGATATTCCGTTTCGGGAAGACCACAAAGACACACGAGCAAGGAGGAGAAGTCCAATGCGTACTAAGTGGTTTGGTGTTGTCTCGTTGCTGGTGGCCTTCGGCCTGATCCTGGCCGCTTGCGCCCCGGCAGCTGGCACGCCCATTGTTCAGACCGTGATCGTCGAAGGCGAGGTTATGGTCGTTACCGCCACACCCGAGGGTGAGATGGCGGGGCCGAAGGTCTTGAGACTGAGCACCGGCGGCGGCGGCGATGTGCCGACGCTCGACCCGAACCTGGCCACGGATACGACGTCGATCGATGTCGTCAATCACACGATCGTCGGCCTGACCAACCTGGACGAAGTCACCCTCGAACTGGGCCCTGGGATGGCCGAGTCGTGGGAGGTTTCCGAGGATGGCCTGACCTACACCTTCAAGATGCGCGAAGGCATCCCGTGGGTGAAGTGGAACGGCACCGAGGTGGTCGAGGTGATGGACTGCCAGGACCCGCCGGCGCCGCGCATGGTAACGGCGCACGACTTCGAGTACGGAATCAAGCGCGCCCTGGCACCTGAGACTGCTTCCGACTACGCCTACGTCCTGGGTTTCGCCATCAAGGGCGCCAATGAGTTCAACGCCGGCGATGCAACAGCTGATGACGTGGCGGTCAAGGCGCTCGACGACTATACGCTCGAGGTCACCTTCCTGGAGCCGGTCGCCTACAACCTCAACATCATCGGGCTGTGGACTGGCCGCGCCGTGCCGAAGTGGCTGATCGAAGGCGATGACTGCACCGAGGCCCGCGGCGACCGCTGGACCGAGCCCGGGTTCTTCCAGGGTTTTGGCCCGTACGTCCTGAAAGAATGGATCCACGACTCTTACCTCTCGATCGTGAAGAACCCGTTCTGGACCGGTATCGAGACCATCGAAGTCCCCAAGATCGATGAGGTCCAGTGGGTGATGTTGGATGCGATCCCGCAGTTCGCCGAGTACGAAGCCGGCAACCTGGACGTGGCCACGGTGCCTTCGCAGGACCTCGACCGCGTCAAGGCCGACCCGGTGCTGTCGGCGGAGTACAAGTCCGAACCCAGCCTGTGCACCTACTACTACGGCTTCAACACCAAGGCGCCGTTCGTCGATGACGCGCGCGTGCGCCGCGCGCTGTCGATGGCGATCGACCGCCAGGGCCTGATCGACAATGTGCTCAAGGCGGGCCAGGAGCCGGCGCAGTGGTTTGCCCGCCCCGGGCTGGCCGCTGCCCCGACCATCGAAGAGTTCCCGGACCTGGGTGTCAAGTCTGATCCGGTGGGTGCCAAGGCCGAGTTCGACGCATACCTGGCCGAGAAGGGCATCACCGCCGCGGATGTCGACATCACGCTGATGTTCAACACCTCCTCCGGCCACCAGCAGATCGCCGAGGCGCTCCAGCAGATGTGGCGCGACACTCTGGGTCTCGAAGTCCAGTTGACCAACCAGGAATGGCAGGTCTTCTTGGACACGATCCGCGACCCGAACAACACGCCGCAGATCTACCGCCTGGGCTGGTGCCAGGACTACCCGGATACGAACAACTTCACCCGTGAAGTGTTCACGTACGGCGGTTCGGCCAACCCAACTGGGGGCGGCGGGATCAACTGGGGCCCCGGTGACGGCAACTACGACGAGTTCGAGAGCATTGTGCTCGCGGCTGCCGTCGAGAGTGACGTGGCCGCGCGAACCCAGATGTACGCTGACGCCGAGCAGATCCTGGTCATGACCGACGCGGCCATCGCCCCGATCTACTGGTACACCAGCTCGAGCGTTACCAAGCCGTACGTCCAGCGGACCTACAGCGTCACGGGAAGCCACCAGCAGTACTGGGAGTGGGATCTCGCCGAGTAACTTGAGAGACCCGTAAGCCCAAGGGGGGAGGGGCAACCCTCCCCCCTGTCTCCCTGACGGCGGACTGCGGCGGTGAATGGCCAGCGCCGCAGTCCGCCGCCGGGCAAAGGGCTAAGGAGACACCGTCATGGGTCGATATGTCGTGCGTCGGCTCCTGTGGCTGATCGTCGTCTTGTTCGCCGTCTCGGTGATCACGTTTGGTTTGATGCACGCCGTACCGGGCGGCCCGTTCCAACGCGAGAAGGCCCTGCCGCAGGCGATCATTGACAACCTCAACGAACGCTATCACATGGATGAGCCGCTGCCGATGCAGTATGCGCGCTACATCACGGCCATCGTGGTTCCGCACATTTCCGAGGTGCCGCCGGGGATCTCCAGCCTGGATGATGCGCTCTTCAGCGTCAAGCTCGGCTCAGTGTGGCTGAAGTGGATGGATTTCGGCCCGTCCTACGTGTCGCGCAGCCGCTCGGTTAACGACATCTTCCGCGACAACCTGCCGATCTCGTTTCAGCTCGGCATGATGTCGCTGACGCTGGCCGTGGCCATCGGTGTGCCCCTCGGAATCCTGGCGGCGCTGAAGCAGAATACGTTCTGGGACTACTTTGGCATGAGCATCGCCATCTTCGGGGTCTCGGTGCCGGTGATTGTGTTGGGGCCGATCCTGGTGGCGGTTTTTGCCGTCGCCCTCGGGTGGTTCCCGGCCACAGGCTGGGGGACTCAGCCGCCCTACATCTTGTTCTTCCTGCCCCGGACGATCGGGCCTGACTACTTCCGTCACGCTGCGCTGCCGGTGATTGGTCTGGGCCTGGCCAGCATGGCCATCATCGCCCGGCTGACGCGGGCGACGCTGCTGCAGGTGATCCGCGAAGACTACATCCGCACCGCCCGCGCCAAGGGCTTGGCGGAACGGGTGGTGGTCGTCCGCCACGCGCTGAAGAACGCGCTGATCCCGGTCGTCACTGTCCTGGGTCCGCTCTTCGCCGCTCTGGTGACCGGCACGTTCGTCACCGAGACGATCTTTGGCATTCCTGGGATGGGACGCTACTTTGTCACCAGCATCACCAATCGCGACTACCCGGTGATCATGGGCACGATCCTGCTGTATGCCTTTCTGTTGGTGATCGCCAACCTGGCGGTGGATCTGGTCTATGCCTGGCTGGATCCCCGCATTCGTTACGAGTAACCTGCTCGGAGGCCCGCGATGACGGTGCAGACAGATGTGTTGGATGCGGGGGTAGCCGGGGTTCCCCGAACGCAGAAGGGCGAAAGCCTGTGGCTGGATGCCTGGCGGCGGCTGCGCCGCAACCGGGCCGCCGTCCTGGGAGGCGCAATCATCCTGTTGTTGGCTGGGATGGCCATCTTCGCCGATGCCATTACCCCCTTTACCTTCTATGAACAGACCTTGGTCGACAACAATAAGGTCCCGCCCTGGATGCTGACGATCTTCCCATTCATGGCTCCCTATGCGAAGATCAGCACCGACTACCTCATTGGGGCGGACTACGTCGGGCGGGATATCTTCACGCGCATTGTCTTTGGCTCCCGGGTTTCGTTGACTGTGGCCCTCGTCGCACCCTTGATCAGTTTGGTCATCGGTCTGGTCGTGGGCAGCATCTCTGGCTTCCGCGGCGGACGGACCGATAGCATCCTGATGCGCATCGTCGACGTGTTGTATGCATTCCCCACGATCCTGTTCGTGATCCTGCTGATGGCCTTCTTCCGCTCGACCTTCGCCAAGCCGGATCCCGGCAGCTTCACCTACTTGGTGAGCTCGCTCGACAACCGCATGGGGGGGATGCTGTTCATCTTCGTCGGGCTGGGGATCACTGCCTGGGAGACGATGGCCCGCCTCTCGCGCGGCCAGGTGCTCTCGGTGCGCGAGAAGGAATACATCGAGGCCGCCAGGACGATCGGTGTGAAGGATGGTCGGACCATGCGCAAGCATGTCCTGCCCAACATCATCGGGCCGCTGATCGTCTACGAGACGCTGGCCATCCCGACCTACATCGCGCTGGAGGCCTTCTTGTCGTTCATCGGCCTGGGGGTCAATCCGCCGACGCCCTCCTGGGGCTCGATGATCGCCGACGGCTCGGGTGTGGTCCGCTCGTACCCGAACCAGGTGATCTTCCCGGCGCTGGCGCTGGCGATCACCATGTTCGCCTTCAACTTCCTGGGCGACGGGCTGCGCGACGCTCTGGATCCGCGGCTGCGCGGCACGCAGTAGCCCTTCGCCGGTCCATAGCGTACAATTCCATCACGCCGATCGCCGGCCATTCGGCGGTCGGCGTCGTCATACCCTGCAGGCGTGGACGGACCCTTGCTGCGGCCTGGGGATCGGGAGATCGGGTTGAGAGCCTCTGAACTTGGCTTGTTCCTGCTGGGAGGCATGCTGTGCCTGGGCGCCGCAGCCACGGCGGGCGCAGTCGAGGCCGCCCGCCTCGAGCCGAGCGCCGCCGATCCGGCCCAGGCAGCCGAGGATCAGCTCGTGCGCGGCCGCGTCGCCTACGGCCTGAACTGCATCAGTTGCCATGCCAACCGCCTGCAGGGCCTCACCGATGAATGGCGGGCGCAGTGGGATCCCGATCACCAGGACTGCTGGAAGTCCAAGTGCCACTCATTCAATCACCCGCCGGATGGGTTCATCATCCCCCGCTGGGCGCCGCCGCTGCGTGAGGAGATGCTGGCAAAGTACGCAACCGCCGCCGACATGTTCGACTATATTGCGGTGGCCATGCCCTATCAGGAACCAGGCGTGCTGAGCGACGAGAAATATTGGGACATCGAGGCCTACATCCTGCACGAAAACGGCCTGCGCTGGGGAAAGGAACCCCTGGGTCCGGCGAATGCTTCAGTGATCCCGTTGCGCGGCCCCGGCCTGGGCGAGCCGCAGGCGGCTGACGCAATTCCCTCTCCGCAGCCAACCGCGACGCCAGGCGAAGCGCTCAGTCAGCCCGCAGGCTCGCCGGAGGGGGAAGCCTCGCGGGCCTGGGTTGTTCTGGTAGCGGGGTTGATCGGGCTGCTGGCCGCTGGCGGAGGCCTGGGGTTGTGGCGGAGGCGGGCCAAAGGATGACATCAGGACTCAAGGAAGTAGACTCATGCACAAGGACGTGGATATGAGCCTGGTCAACTCGGACGGCATGCTGCTTAACGTGCAGGACTTGAAGACCTACTTCTTCACCGATGACGGGGTGGTCAAGGCGGTCGACGGTGTCGACTTCTACGTCGGCCGGGGCGAGGTCTTCGGCCTGGTCGGCGAATCCGGCTGCGGCAAGAGCGTCACCGCCATGTCGATCCTGCGCCTGGTCGATCCCCCGGGTCAGGTGGTCGGCGGCAGGATCGAATTCGACGGTGCATCGCTGCTCGACTTGCCGGAGGACCAGATGGTCGACCTGCGCGGCAGCCGCATCTCCATGATCTTCCAGCAGCCGCAGTCGAGCTTGAACCCGGTCTTCACCGTGGGCGATCAGATCGCTGAGGTGCTGCAGCTGCATCAGCACCTGGACAAAAAGCGGGCGAATGAGAGAGTCATTGAGGTCCTGCAGGCGGTGGGCATCCCCGATCCCGCCCGCCGGGCCAAGTCCTACCCGCATGAGCTCTCCGGTGGACAGGCACAACGGGTGATGATCGCCATGGGGCTGGTGCTCAGCCCACAGCTGCTGATCGCCGATGAGCCGACGACGGCGCTCGACGTCACCATCCAGGCGCAGATCCTGGACCTGATGCGCGAGCTGCGGAGCCGCTGGAACACGGCGGTGATCCTGATCACTCACGATCTGGGCGTGGTGGCCGAGATGGCCGAGCGGGTTGCGGTGATGTATGCCGGCAGGATCGTCGAGCAAGCTGCGGTGCGCACGCTGTTCGATGAGCCGCTGCACCCCTACACCCAGGGGTTGATCGCCTCGATCCCGGTGCTGGGCAAGGTCACCGATCGGCTGGAGGTGATTCCGGGCAGCGTGCCCAACCTGATCGACCTGCCCCCGGGCTGCCGCTTCGCCGCTCGCTGCCGCTCGCGAATCGAGTATCATCTCGATATCTGCACCCGGGAGGAACCGGGACTGTTGCCCATCCAGGCCGGGCACGATGTGCGCTGCTGGCTGTACGAGGATGGGGAGGGGCATCAGGCGCCCCTGAGGCAGAGCTGAGGATGACGGAGTCTGCATTGGCCGAACGGGAAACCGCAGCGGTGGCAGGCAATGGCCGGCCGAACCTGGTCGAGGTCCGCAACCTGGTCAAGTATTTCCCAGTGCGCACGGGTGTGCTGCAACGCGTCGGCGCCTGGGTGCAGGCGGTCGACGATGTGAGCTTCTTCATCCGCAAGGGGGAAACCCTCGGCCTGGTCGGCGAATCGGGTTGCGGCAAGACCACGGTTGGGCGAACCGTCCTGCGCCTGATCGAGCCCACCCGCGGCAGCGCCACTTTCGAGGGGCAGGACATCTTTGCGCTGCGCGGCCGGGATCTCAAGGCCATGCGGCGCAACATGCAGATCATCTTTCAGGACCCGTACTCCTCGCTGGATCCGCGCATGCCGATCGGAGAGTCGGTCGGCGAAGGGCTGCGCATCCACCACATCGGCACGGCGCGCGAACGGCAGCAAGCGGTCATGGACGTGCTGCGCAAGGTCGGGCTGGAGGAGTACCACGCACGGCGCTACCCGCACGAGTTCTCCGGCGGCCAGCGTCAGCGGATTGGCATCGCTCGCGCGCTGGCGCTACGCCCCAAGTTCATCGTGGCCGATGAGCCGGTTTCGGCGCTCGATGTCTCCATCCAGTCGCAGGTGCTCAACATCCTGAAGGACCTGCAGGCGGAGTTCAATCTCACCTACCTGTTCATCGCCCACAACATGAGCGTGGTCGAGCACGTGTCCGACCGGGTGGCGGTGATGTATCTGGGCAAGATGGTCGAGATGGCCGACCGCATCGAGCTGTTCGCCAACCCGTTGCATCCCTACACGCAGGCTCTGATGTCGGCCATCCCCATCCCCGACCCGCACATGCGCAAGCAGCGCATCCTGCTTGCGGGGGACGTACCCAGTCCGGTCAACCCGCCCGGCGGGTGCCGCTTCCACCCGCGCTGTCCGGTGGCGGTGGGGCACTGTGCAGTCCAGGAACCCCCCTTCCGGGAGGTCAGTCCCGACCACTGGGCGGCCTGCTGGCGAGTGGGGTAGTCATGCGTGCGCCGCGCATCCTCCTGGTGGACGATCAGCGGCAAGTCTCCCGCATGCTCCGCGCCAGCCTCGAGCTCTCCGGCGAGGGCTACGTTGTCGTCGATTCGCCTTCCGGCGAGGAAGCGCTGCTGGAGCTGGCCCGCGGCCCGATTGACCTGCTCGTGACCGACCTGCGCCTGCCGGGGATCTCCGGCCTGGACCTGCTGGCGCGGGTGCGCCAGCTCAATCCGAATGCGCGCGCCATCCTGATCACCGGCCAGCCAACCGACGAGATCCAGGCGCTGGCACAGCAAATGGGCGTGGTGGCTTTCCTGCGCAAGCCGATCGGGACCTCGTTCTTCCTGGAGGCGGTGGCGCGCGCCTGTCAGCTCTCTGAAGAGCCGGTCAAGACGGTGCAGGTCACCGAGGAGGAAAAACCGCGGCTGGCCGAGCGGCTGGCAAGCCTGCGCCGGGACCTCGGCGCTGAGGCGGTGCTGCTGGCTGACGAGCGGGCTGAGGTTGTCGCCCGCTCGGGGGAACTGCTGGGCTTTGATCTGACCAGCGTCTTGGCGGCGTTGGTGACCGCGTGCTCCTCCGGCCAGAAAGTGAGCATGCTGCTGGCCTCCAACACGCCTGGCACTTTCCAGTTCTTCGCCGGAAGCACGCACGATTTCTTCCTTGCCAATGTCGGGGCGGACTTCGCCCTGTTGATTGCCTTTCCCGGCGGGAAGGGCAGTCGCCAGATCGGCGCGATGCTACATCTGGCGCAGCCAGCGATTCGGGACCTGTACAAGGCGGTAACCAGCGAAGTGACCAGCGAAGGCAAGTCCACCCCTGAAGCTGAGCCGGCCGAGGAGGCCATCCAGCGCCCGGCTGAATCGATGCGCCCGGACCTGGATGCCGCCTCGAAGAAGGCCAAGACGCAGGATCCGGAAGGATTCTGGGAGAAAGCGGTCGATGAGTCGGGCGGGGTAGGTCCCAGCGGAGACGAGCTGACCTACGATCAGGCCCGTCAGCTCGGACTGCTGCCGGATGAATCGTCCTCCTGACCCGGTCGGACACGCTGCTGCCGGGTCACTCCAGCCTCCCGGATCCGGGCTGCGATCGGCGGCAGTGCGGTCGGTCGCCCAAGGGAGAGCCGGCGAGAGGCGGCGTGTTACAATCCCGTTCCCCGAGTCACCTGTGGGGCCCTTGGGGCGTAGTGCAAAGGCAGCACACCGGACTTTGGATCCGTGGATCCAGGTTCGAATCCTGGCGCCCCAGCCTTCCGGGCGAATGGATCAGGCGTTCTGGAACCAGGAAGCGAGAGCGGCTCTTCGGGGTGGGGCGACGCCCGGCTGCGGAGAGCCGCTCTGCCCGTATTCCAGGGCAGCCCCTATGTGGGTCGCCCGGGTGGTCTTGGCAGGATCAATGGCGCTGACAGGCGCGAGGTGCACGGGATGAAGGTTGAATCGGTTGTGTTGGCGGCGGGCCTGGGGACGCGCATGCGCTCCGACTTGCCTAAGGTGCTGCACCCGCTGGGAGGCAAGCCGATGCTGCTGTGGAGCGTGCAAGCCTGTCACGCGGCCAGCGGCGTGTGGCCGGTGATCCTCGTCGCTCCGAACGCCCCGACGGTGCGCCAGACGGCGGGAGAAGCCTGTCGCTATGTGGAACAGGCAGAACGCCTGGGAACCGGCCATGCCGCGTTGCAGGCCGCCAGCCTGCTGCGGGGACGCTGCGACCTGGTGCTGGTCACCAGTGCCGACATGCCGCTGCTCACGGCCGCGACCATGCGCCGTGTGATCGAAGCCAAGCGCAGCAGCCAGGCGCCTTTTGCCTTTCTTACACACTGCGGTCCGCTGGCGCGCGGCTTCGGACGCGTGTTGCGCGATCCCGCCGGTGAGCCGCAGGCGATCGTCGAGGAGGCAGACTGGCGCGGACCCACGGCGGGCGAGATGGAGTTCAACGCCGGACTGTATGTCTTCGAAGCTGAATGGCTGTGGAGCCATCTGCCAGCGCTTCCGATCTCGAACAAGGGCGAGTACTACCTCACCGACCTGGTGGCGGCCGCCGCCGGTGAGGGGAGGCCTGCCGCTGCCGTGAACACCGAGGATGCAGACGAAATCATCGGCATCAATACCCGGGTGCACCTGGCCGAGGCCGAGCGGGCCTTGCAGCGGCGCATCAATCAGCGCTGGATGCTTGAAGGCGTGACGATCGTGGACCCTGCCACGACCTATATCGGCGATCAGGTCAGCCTGGGGCGAGACTCGGTCATCTGGCCCAACACCCATCTGCAGGGGAGCACGACGATTGGAGAGCGGTGTGAGATCGGTCCCAACAGCATCTTGCGCGAAGCGCGCCTGGGAAGCGGCTGCCACGTGGTGGCCTCGGTGGTGGAGGGTGCAGTCCTGGAGGATGAAGTGCAGATCGGACCGTTTGCCCGCCTGCGTCCGGGCGCTCACCTGATGCGCGGCGTGCACATGGGCAACTTCGGCGAGGTGAAGAACAGCACGCTTGGGCCCGGCGTGAAGATGGGGCACTTCTCCTACGTTGGGGATGCGACCATCGGAGAAGGAGCCAACATCGGCGCCGGCACGATCACCTGCAACTTCGGCCGCGACGGAAAGAAGAACCACACCGAAATCGGCGCCGGCGCTTTCATTGGAAGCGACACGCTGCTGGTGGCTCCGGTGCGCGTCGGCCAAGGCGCGGTGACCGGGGCGGGATCGGTGGTCACGCGCGACGTCGCTGACCACTCGCTGGCCGTTGGCGCCCCAGCTCGGACGATCCGCAAGCTGGGGGCCCATGACTGAGCAGGGCTGGTTAGCCGGGCTGTGGGTGTTGGCGATCGGCCTCAACGGCCTGCTGGCGGCGACCCGCAGCGGCCTCGTCAACTCACGTCTTTCGACGTTGCGCGACGCCGCCCAGCAGGGGGATCGGGCGGCCGAGAAGGCCTTTCAGGTGGCCGGCAACGCCAGCGATCTGCTGCTGGCGTTCCGCCTGGCGCAGGCGCTGGCTCGACTGATCGCCGTCGGCCTGGGTTTCACCCTGGTGGCGCAGCTTGTGCCGGCGGGCGCCGGCCCGGCCCTCCGGGTGGCAGCGCTGGCCGTGGCGGCCCTGGTCATCTGGCTGGTCGAATGGGGGATGGAGAATCTGGCCCTCCGCCATCCAGAGGCCTGGGCGCGGCGCATGGTCGGGTTGGCACGTTGGATTGTCGCCGGCACGCGTCCGTTCGCGGTGCTGGCGCGGAGCCTGGCTGGCTGGATCTCCGGCAAGCGCGGCGGCGCACACTCTCCCCTGATCACCGAAGAGGAGATCATGACGCTGGTCGACGCCGGCGAGGAAGGGGGCGCCATCGAGGAAGAGGAGAAGGATATGATCTACTCCATCTTCCAGCTGGCCGAGACCCTGGCGCGTGAGGTGATGGTGCCGCGGATCGATATCCAGGCCCTCGAGCAAGACACCCGGGTGGCGGAGGCCACCCGCCAGATGCTCAGCACCGGCCACTCGCGCGTGCCGGTCTTCGCCGGATCGATCGACCAGATCGTGGGGGTGCTGCATGCCAAGGACCTCCTGAGCGCCTGGCAGGCCGGCGGGCAGGAGCGCGCCGTGCGTGATCTGGCGCGACCAGCGTACTTTGTCCCGGAGGCCAAGAAGGCAGACGACCTGCTCCAGGAGCTGCAGGACAAGCTGGTGCACATGGCGATCGTCGTCGATGAGTATGGCGGCACGGCCGGCCTTGTGACACTCGAAGATATCGTCGAGGAGATCATTGGCGAGATTCGCGACGAGTATGACCGTTCGGAGGAGAAGGCCTACCAGCAGATTGACCAGACGGAATTCCTGTTCAGTGGCGGCATCGATCTGGACGATGTCAACCAACTGACGGGTGCCGAGCTCACCAAGGAATCCGCCGAGACGCTGGCCGGCTTCATTTACAGCCGGCTGGGGCGGATTCCCAACCAGGGCGATCGCCTGAGCGCCGGGGGGCTGGAGCTGACCGTCGAGCAAGTGGTTGGACGGCGGATCCGCAAGGTGCGCGCCTCGGCTGCGCCAGAGCAACCTGAGGAGTCATCCGATGAGACTGACCGCGCCCCTAAAGCGTGAGCTGATCGACCGCGCCCGGCTGGCCCGGCGGCGGGCGTATGCGCCCTACTCGGGCTACAACGTGGGGGCAGCGGTGCTGACCTCTTCCGGCAGGATCTACACCGGGGTGAACGTGGAGAACGCCGCCTACCCCAACGGCACGTGTGCCGAGCGAAGCGCGGCCTTCCACGCCGTGGGGCGGGGAGAGCGCAGCTTCGTGGCGGTCGCCGTGGTCACCCAGAACGGGGGCGCCCCGTGCGGCGCCTGCCGCCAGGTGTTGTCGGAATTCGGGCCGGAGATGATCGTACTGATCGCCGACGGCGATGGCCGGCTGGTGCGCCAACTCAAGCTCAGCCAGTTGCTGCCATATGCCTTCGGGCCGCGACACCTGGTGCAGCGCTGACCCAAAGCCCGCTACTTGATCTTGTCAGTCAATTCGATGAAGTCGTAAGGTTTGCGGTATTCCGAGTACAACACCCGGTCCGGCAGCAGTTCGATATCCCCCTGGAAGTAGTGCTGCAGGATCAAGCGGAAGGTGTTGACCGGGGTGATGTCGCTATACAACCCCTCGCCTCCCCCGTTCGGTAGATACAGGGCATTCAGGATCGTCATGCGCTGCTGCGGGTAGGACACCGTGGCGTGCTTGCCCTCTGGCCCGTGATCGGCCTGCACGATGATGATCGGCGGCCGTTCGGAATTCTTAAGGATGGCCGTCACGGTCGCAAGCAGGCGTTGATCTACGTACTGGATCTGGTGGCGATAGCCCTGGATGTACTCGTCAGGGCTGATGCGTGAGCGCTCAAATCCGAGCGTGTAGGGCTGGGTTTGCCCGATCGGCTCGCCGTTCGGGCCGAAGACGAATGGTGGGTGTGGGGCGATGATGTGGGCGATGACGAACTTCGGGCCTGCGGTCTCAGGCAGTCGTTGCAGTTGATCGAAGGCGAAATTGACCCGCTCGCGGTGAAGTTGATACGGGTAGTCCGTATCCGGGAGGAAGCGGGGAAGGGCGAGGTTGAGATCGGTCAGGGCTCGTCCCGCCGAACCCTCGAGCAGCATGCTCTCGAAGGCATTCAGCCCGCGCGGGCTGAGGCGGCTCTGCAGCGATGGCGGGGCGAGGAAGACGTCGGCATCGAGGATCTCGGTTCCCTGCAGCCCCGTCGCGAAAGCCACGGAGGTGTACCCCAGCTGCTCCAAGGCGGCTCGAACCCGGCTGTGCTGCACCAACTGCCACAGTGCCTCGCGGTTGACGCTGTCGGGATCTGCGCCCGGGAGAAGCGCGGGCACATAATCCATGTTGAGCAAGGCCGCCAGGGACAGGCTGGTCTGAGCATGATTGGCGCGGCTTTCATCGGCGACATAGAAACCCAGCTCGCGCAGCGCCTCGAGGGTGGGCGAATTGTCGTAGCTGAAAACCGTGCTCAGGACATCCTGACGCGCATAGGCGTCGAGCAGGATCAGGTAGATGTCGGGCGGCGGCTCCGGCGAATTCCAGCTGAGGCTGGGGACGGATGGTTGCGCGAAGGCGGTCGAGGGGGAGCTCAGCCGGTCGGCTTCGAAGCGCAGGAGCGAGACCAGCGGCAGTGCCAGGCTGAGGGCGGCGATCAGGTTGAGGGCGTGATTGAGCGGACCCAGCTCGCGTCGGGTGCGGAGTGTGGCCGTGATGCCCAGCGCCACCCCGGCTGTGATCACAGGCGCCAGGTAGCGGTGCCGCGCCACGCCGCCGAAGCCGGCGCTGCGCAGCCCATCGTAGAGCTGCCCGTAGCCGACCAACGGCACGATCAGCAGGCTGGCGATGAGCCCGGCCTTCAGCGGATCCCGGAGGATCAGCGTGAGGGAGACCAACAGCAGCAGGCTCACGGCCAGCGAGGCGAGCACGGCGCGCCCGGCCTGGCCGGCAGGAGCCCACGCGGCATTGATCGCCAGCAACGCGACGACCGGATAGATGGCGAACAGAAAGGGGTGCAGGACGATTGGGCGGCGCATCAGGTCTCGGTACCCGCAGGTCAGATCGGCCGGAGCAGGCTGGAGCATGCGATTGTAACCCACACCGGTGTCGAGGCGTTGACCACCTCGCTGCGCCTGCTTCCCAGGACGCCGCTGGTATAATCGGGCTGTGGCCGCCCGCGAGCGAGTCTACCGAACCGAGGCGGTGGTTCTGCGGCGGGGGGATCTGGGCGAGGCCGACCGCCTGCTGACGGTATACTCGCCGACATATGGCAAGCTTCGCCTGGTCGCCAAGGGTGTGCGGCGGCCCACCTCCCGCAAGGCCGGGCATCTCGAACCCCTAACGCGTGTCGAACTCCTCCTGGCCAAAGGCCGGGAGCTGGATGTCATCACCCAGGCGCAAGCGCTGCAGACCTACCCGCTGCCGGCGGGAGATCTGGAGCGCCTTGGCTATGCCTTCTATGCGGTCGAGCTGCTCGATCGCTTCAGTGTGGCCGATGGAGAGGCGCGTCGCCCGTACCGGTTGCTGATCGATACGCTGGAACGGCTGTCGGCCGGAGTGGAGGCGGCGCCGGCCATCCGCCACTTCGAGCTGGAGCTGCTCGATCTATCGGGGTTCCGTCCGGAGCTGTTTCGCTGCGTTGGGTGCAGTGCGGAGATCCGGCCGGAGGCGCAGTTCTTCTCGGCTGAAGGGGGCGGTGTTCTGTGTCCGTCCTGCGGCGGCCAGGGGCGGGATGCCCTGCCGGTGTCGCTGGCGGCACTGCGGCTCGTGCGTCACTACCAGCGCAGCAGCTACGCGGCTTCGGCCACCGTGCGGGTGCGACCGGAGGTGATGCAAGAGGTCGAGCGGCTGCTGCAGGCGTATCTCAGCCACCTGCTCGAACGCCGGCTGAACACGCCGGCCTTCCTGCTCCGGGTGCGCCAGCTGGATTGAACGCGCAACACAAGAGAATGAGGGCAGGATGCGACGCACGCTTCAAGATGTGATCATGGATCTGCAGCGCTTCTGGGCCGACCAGGGATGCGTGATCTGGCAGCCCTATCACACTCAGGTGGGGGCGGGCACGATGAATCCGGCCACCTACCTTCGGGTGCTGGGGCCGGAGCCGTGGCGCGTGGCCTATGTCGAGCCGTCGATCCGTCCCGACGATGCTCGCTATGGCGAGAACCCCAATCGTCTGCAGCAGCACTACCAGTTCCAGGTGATCCTCAAGCCCGATCCCGGCAACCCGCAGGAGATCTACTTGCAGTCGTTGATCCATCTGGGGATCGACCCGGCGCTGCATGACATCCGATTCGTCGAGGACAATTGGGAATCCCCGGCATTGAGCGCCTGGGGGTTGGGGTGGGAGGTCTGGCTCGACGGACAGGAGATTACCCAGTTCACGTACTTCCAGCAGGCCGGGGGGATGGCGCTGGACCCGGTGTCGGTCGAGATCACCTACGGACTCGAGCGCATCTTGATCGCCCTGAATGACCTCGATCATTTCACGGCCATCCCCTGGAACGAGCGTTACACCTACGGTGACATGAATCTGGCTTCCGAGCAAGAGCGCAGCCGCTACTATTTCGAGGTCGCCGATATCCCCAACCTATGGGAGATGTACTCGCGCGCCGAGGCGGAGGCGGAGGGCGCCCTGGCCGCCGGTCTGGTGCTGCCGGCGCATGACTACGTTCTGCAGTGCTCGCATCTGTTCAACCTGCTCGACACCCGCGGCGCGGTCGGCGTGACCGAGCGCGCCGGACTGTTCAACCGCATGCGCGACCTGTCGCGCCGCGTGGCCGAAGCCTATCTGGCGCAGCGAGCGGCGCTGGGCTTCCCCTGGCTTGAGAAAGGGGCCTCCGTGCCCGCCGCGGCCCTTCCCGCTGCCGCTGATTTGGCCGGGCCGGCTGACTTCGTTCTGGAGATTGGGACCGAGGAGCTGCCGGCGGCTGACCTGTCGTCGGCCATCGACCAACTGCGACGCTCGGTGCCCGGGCTGCTGGAGACGCTGCGCCTCGACCACGGGGACATCCGCGTGCTGGGGACGCCGCGCCGACTGGCGGTGCTGATCGATTCACTGGCGCCGCGTCAGGCGGACCAACTGACAACGGTCAAGGGGCCGCCGGCGGATCGGGCCTTCATGCCCGACGGCAAGCCGACAGCGGCCGCTGAGGGTTTTGCCCGCAGCCGCGGGCTATCCGTTGAAGCGCTGCAGGTACAGGAGGTCGACGGCGGGCGCTACGCCGTGGCCGAGGTGCGTGAGGCAGGGCGCGCCAGTACCGCCGTGCTGGCTGAGCGCCTGCCGGGGCTGATCGCCGACCTCAGGTTCGAACGCGCCATGCGCTGGGAAAGCAGCGGAGCCACCTTCTCGCGTCCGGTCCGCTGGCTGGTGGCGTTGCATGGCGACCAGGTGGTCCCGTTCAGCTTCGCCGGGTTGACGTCCGGGCGGCGCACGCGCGGTTTGCGGCATCGCACGCCGGAAACCTTCGACGTGGAGCAGGCCCGCGACTACCCGGGCATTCTCAGTCAGGCCGGCGTTGTGCTCGATCCACTGCAGCGCAGGGCCCAGATCGCGCGCGAGGCAGCGGCAGCGGCTGCCGAGGTGAAAGGGGAGGTCGCTCCGGACGACAGCCTGCTCGATGAAGTGACCCACCTGGTCGAAACGCCGGCTGTCTTCCGGGGCAGCTACGCCGAGGAGCACCTGGCACTGCCGCAGGAGGTCCTGACGGCGGTGATGAAGAAGCACCAGCGCTACTTCCCGGTTTCCCGTGGCGGGGCGCTCTTGCCCTACTTCCTGGGTGTGCGGAATGGTGACCGGCACGGCCTCGAGAGCGTCGTCAAGGGCAACGAGCATGTCCTGCGTGCGCGCTATGCGGACGCCGCCTACTTTGTGCGGCGGGATCTGGAACACCCGCTGGAGCATTATCTGCAGGCGCTTTCGCGGCTGACCTTCCAGACCCAGCTCGGCTCGATGCTCGACAAGAGCCAGCGGCTTGAAAGGCTGGTCGTCAAGCTTGCGCCCGAGCTGAACCTGACCGACGTTGAGCGCCGCTCGGCCATGCGCGCCGCCCAACTGTGCAAGGCCGACCTGATGACCGAGATGGTGGTCGAGATGACCTCGCTGCAGGGGGTGATGGGCGAGAAGTACGCCCTGCGCGCCGGCGAGCCCGCCGAGGTGGCCCAAGCAATCCGCGAGCACTACCTGCCGCGCGCGGCCGACGACGAGCTTCCGGCAAGCCAGGTGGGCCTGGCCGTCGGGGTTGCCGATCGGTTGGACACGCTGGTCGGCCTGTTCGCCGTCGGGCTGCAGCCGAGCGGAACGAAGGATCCCTTTGCACTTCGCCGCGCGGCCATCGGATTGATCCAGTTGTTGACCAGGACCGAAACGGCCTTCGACGTCCGGCGAGGCATCGAGCTGGCCGCCGAGGGCATGCCGCTGCCGGTCTCCGAGGCGGCCCGGCAGGATTGCCTGGCCTTCATCATCGGGCGGGCCGAGTCGCAGTTCGGCGAAGGGCGTGCCTATGATGTCGTGGCTGCCGTGCTGGCGGCGCAGGGTCACAATCCGGCCTCCGCCTTGCGGGCGATTGAGCGCCTCGCCGAGGTTGTGCGCCAACCGGACTGGCCGGTTCGGCTGCAGGCCTACGCCCGCTGCGTGCGAATCACCCGCAGTGAGGCCGAACGCCACTCTCTGGATGTCGCCCGCCTGCACGAAGCGGCCGAGATCGCCCTGCTGCAGGCCTTGCAGCAGGCCGAGGCGCACCCGCGCCAGATTGGATCCGTCGAGGATTTCCTGAGCGCCTTCGATCCGCTGGTTCCCGCGATCACGCGCTTCTTCGACGAGGTGCTGGTGATGGCCGACGAGGTTCCGTTGCGTCGGGCCCGCCTGGGCCTTCTCCAGCGGATCGCAGCGCTCAGTGATGGAGTGGCCGACCTTTCCCGACTGGAGGGTTTCTAGCCGCATGACGCAGGGCCCGATCCGCCGCTCCTTGACGCAGACTCCCGGCAATTCCCGTGCCTGGGAGATCCGCCGATCGCCGTTCCCCCGTTAGGTTGCGGGCCGCATGGCGGGCGCCAGCGTAACCGAAGAGATCAAGGATCGCCTCGACATCGTTGAGGTGATCGGCGGCTCTGTCAAGCTGCGCCGCTCGGGCAAGAACTACACTGGCTTCTGCCCCTTCCATCCCAACGTCCATACGCCGGCCTTCGTCGTATTCCCGGAAAGCGGAACCTGGCGCTGCTTTGGGGCCTGCAATGAGGGTGGCGACATCTTCAAGTTCGTGATGAAGAAGGAGGGTTTGGATTTCAAGGAGGCGCTGCGGCTGTTGGCGGCTCGCGCCGGTGTCGAGCTGCACGAGCGCGAGGCAGGGGAAGGCGCTGATGAAGAGACGCACGCCCGTCTGCGTTCGCTGCTCGAAGCCGCCAGCGCCTACTACCGCCATCAGCTGACGGCGACGCCCGCCGGTGCGCCGGTGTTGGCGTATCTGCAGGCGCGGGGCCTGCAGCCGGCGACCCTCGAAAGCTTCGACGTCGGTTATGCTCCTGCCGGCTGGACGACCACGATGGACTACCTGACCGGGAAGGGATTCTCTCGCCAGGACCTGAGTGAGGCGGGGTTGATCTCTGAGGGAACCAGCGGCGCGCAGCACGATCGCTTCCGCAACCGGATCATGCTGCCGATTCGTGACGGGCGCGGGCGCTTCGCCGGGTTCGGCGCCCGGATTGTCGACCCCGAGGATGTGCCCAAGTTCCTCAACTCCCCCCAGACTGCACTGTTCGACAAGGGCAAGCTGCTGTATGGCCTGGATAAGGCCCGCAAGGCGATCCGTGCAGCAGGCCAGGCGGTGCTGGTAGAGGGCTACATGGACGTGATCGCCCTACACCAGGCAGGGCAGGAGAACGTCGTTTCGCCGATGGGGACCGCGTTGACAGAGGCCCAGCTGCGCCTGCTCAAGCGGCACTCCCGGCGCATTGTGCTGGCGCTGGATGCCGACGCGGCAGGCTACCAGGCCACCCTGCGCGGATTGGAGGTGGCCCGGCAAGCGATGGACCGGGAGGCGGACCCGGTCTTCGCTGCGCGCGGTCTGGTGCGCTACGAAGGCCGGCTGGATGCCGATGTCCGGGTGGTGACGCTGCCGGAGGGAGTGGATCCGGATGAGATCGTCGCCGGCGGCAGCGAGTCGTGGACGAATCTGGTGCAGGCCGCGCAGCCGGTGGTTGAGTACGTGCTGGGCGTGGTGACGGCGGGAAAGGACCTGGACGACCCGAAGGTCAAGTCGGAGGTCGCCAAAGCCGTCCTGCCCCTCATCGAGGATGTGTCGGACCCGGTCGAGCGCGAGGCCTATCGCCAATCGCTGGCACGCCGCATCAAGGTCGATGAGCGTGCCCTGTCGGGCGGGGGGCTGCGCCCGCGCAGCCCGACCAGGGTGCGCTCAGGACGCGCCTCCGCCAACGCGCCGGACGCGGAGGGTGAACCTCGGTCACGGGTGGCGGTCGAGCAATTCTGCCTGGGCCTGATCCTGCGCGACCCTGACCTGTTGTATTCTCTCGACCGGGATTTCCTCGCCCGGGGGCTGGAGCGCATCTGCGAGGCGGACTTTACAGGGACCCAACGACAGGTTATCTTTCAGGCTGCCCAGCAGGGCTTGGCGCAGGACCAGGTCGATCCGGCCCAGTATTGGATGGGCCAGCTAGGACCGGACCTTCAACCGGAAGCGGCGGAAATGCTCGAAAGGCTGGACAGCATTGACCAGATGGTCAAGCTGGACCGGCAGCAGCGGAAGGTGGCCGACGAGATCCTGGCGCGCTTCATGCAGTTGCGCAAGCAGCGGCTGGAGAGTGCCCTCGGCCAGGCGCAGTTTCAGTTGATGGAGGCCCAGGCCGCCGGCCGCCCGGCGGGCGAGACCGAAGACCTGCTGGCAGGCCTGGTGCGCGAAGTACAGCACCTGGCAGAGCAGAAAGCGCGCGTCGAGCAAGCTATGGGCGGAAGATCCGGCGATTCGGGTATGCGGATGGCAAACGAGGTACGGTAGGCGGGATGATCCCAGGCGACGAAGATACCCCTCACGATGATCTGTTGGACGCGGCGCCCTTTGACGCCGAGGAAGACGCCGAGCTCGAGCCGGAGGAGACGCTCGAGACGGTCGACAGCGATTCGGTGGAGATTGAGCCCGACGTCGAGGACGTGTTCGATGGGGACGAAGAGCCCGCCGAGGAGGAGGTCGAGCCGGAGGACCTGACGGTCACCATCGAGTTGGCCGACGATCCTGTCCGGCTGTACTTGAAGGAAATCGGGCGCGTCGAACTGCTGGGCTCAGACCAGGAGCTCTGGCTGGCGGTGCGCATGCAGGCGCCACGCCGGCTGCAGGTCCTGCAGGCCGGACGCGCTGCCCGGCGCAAGGCGGCCGACCAGGCGCTGGCAACCCAGCAGATGCTGTTCGACGACATGCGGACCACCTGGAAACGGGTGCAGGAAGACGCGCGCCGGCTGCGCTGCGCCGAGCCGAACCTCTTGCTGATCGTGGCCGAAGCGCAGCAACTGCGCCGGACGTGGCTGGGGGAGATGCCATCCTTCCTGCGCCGTTGGCTTAACAACGGCACGTGGGGGAGCGACCCTGCCTGGGAGAACACCGCCCGCAACGCGCTGGATGTCTTCCTTACCGTGTACCTGATGCCGCCGAGCGTGCAACAGAAACTGCTGGAGCGAATGGCGCGCTACGGCGGCTTGCCCCCCGTGAAGACCTTCCTCAAGTGGGTGCCCGACGCGCGTGCGCTGCAGGCAGATGAGCAGCAGATCTCCGTTCTGGCTGACGAGGCGCAGGTGGCGCTGATCCGCTCTAACTTGCGCCTGGTGGTCAGCGTGGCCAAGCGCTACATGGGGCGGGGGATTGCCTTCCTTGACCTGATCCAGGAGGGTAATATCGGCCTGCTGCGGGCAGTCGAGAAATTTGACCCGGCCAAGGGCTACAAATTCAGCACCTACGCCACCTGGTGGATCCGCCAGGCCATCAGCCGGGCGATCGCCGACCAGGCACGCACCATCCGCATCCCGGTGCATATGGTTGAGACGATCAATCGCCTGATGCGCATCCAGCGCCGCATGGTGCAGGAACTCGGGCGCGAGCCGACTTCAGAGGAATTGGCGCTGGAGATGGATCTGATGGAGCCGAGCGAGGTCGCGGCCATCCTGCGGGCACGCGCGGAGGAGACTCCAATCGATCCGGCGCTGGACCGCAAGTGGCACCGGGCGGCCACCAAGGTCAGGCGGATCATGCGGATCGCTCAGGAGCCGATGTCCCTTGAGACTCCAGTAGGCACCGAGGAATCCAGCCAGCTGGGGGATTTCATCGAAGACGAAACACTGCCCGAGCCGGTCGACGCCGCCGCTCGCGAGCTGCTTAAGGACCAGGTGCAGAACGCTCTCTCCGTGCTCACGGAGCGCGAACGGCAGGTGCTGGAGATGCGCTTCGGGTTGCAGGATGGCAAGGACTACACACTGGAAGAGGTCGGGAAGTACTTCAGTGTCACGCGCGAGCGCATCCGGCAAATCGAGGCAAAGGCGCTGCGCAAGCTGCGCCATCCAACTCGCAGCCGGCATCTTCGCGATTACCTGAGCTGACGTTCACCGGGGGCCGGCGGGAGGGATTGCCTCCTCGCCCAGCATCCCTGCAGCGAGGCGGAGCGAGCTTCGCCCCAAATCCTCGGCACCCCCTTTCCCCCTCTGCAAGTCGCGGTTGGCGCAACCGGCTATTCACCCACCCGAGCCGCATCGCCAGCACGAGATAGAAATACACGACTACTCCAGACTGCTTCTGTGCATGCCCATGCGTGGGCCCTGCCAGGGGCCGGCGGGAGGGATTGCCTCCTCGCGCAGCATCCCTGCAGCGAGGCGGAGCGGACTTCGCCCCAGATCCCCGGCACCCCCTTTCCCCCTCTGCAAGTCGCGGTTGGTGCAACCGGCTATTCACCCACCCGAGCCGCATGGCCAGCACCAGATGGAACGACACGTTCACCTCCAGACTGCTTCGGTGCATGCCCATGCGTGGGCCCTGCCAGAGGACGGGGGAGGGATTGCATCCCCTCCCCCCAGGCCCCCGGCACCCCCTTTCCCCCTACCTCGGCAAGCGGCGGTTGAGGTCGATCTTGCGCCCATGCCACTAACCGCCGCGCGAGCGCCGGATCGACTCTCGTCGCCGAGGCACGCGAGGCTATGAAGTCACTGATGACCGCTGGTGGGGGATTGCGCGGCGGTTTGAAGGCCCAGGGGAAGACTCGGTTGCCCGCCGCTGAGCGGGCAGGGGGAGAGGGGGTGAGGCGCTAGGGTGCAGCGGCCTGCAGGCCCCAGCGCTCTCGCACGCGGCGTTCCGCCGGTGCGAAAGCCAGCCGATCCACCGTGAGCCCGATCAGCACGATCAGGATCATCACGGCAATCACCTGGCTCATGTTGTTGAGCTCCCGCCCCATGGCCAGCGCCTGCCCCAACCCCAGGCTGATGTAGAGAAGCTCGCCGGCCATCAGCGATCGCCAGGCGAACGACCAACCGAGTTTCATCCCCGAGACAATGCTCGGGAAAGCGGCTGGCAAGACCACGCGCGCATACAGAGAAAAACCATCGGCTCCCATCGTGCGGGCAGCACGCAAGTACAGCGGGGGAGTGTTGCGCACGCCGTCGGCGGTCGAGAGGGTGATCGAGAGCAGGGCGCCCATCACGACGACGAACAGGATGGCCCTCTCGCCCAGGCCGAACCAGAGCAGGGCCAGCGGAAGCCAGCAGATGCTGGGCAGCGCCTGCAGGCCCATCACCATCGGGCCCAGGGTGGTCTGCACCAGCCGGCTTCGGCCGAGTAGCAGACCGAGGGGGACCCCGATCAGGATCGATAGGCCGTAGCCGATCAGGATCCTGCGCATGCTGGTGGCCACGGCCAGGAGGTAGGTTCCGTTGGCGAGCCCCTTGTACAGCGAATGCGCCACCGAGGAGGGTGAAGGAAAGACGTAG
>Ga0105093_10000187_pt1 | contig 23495 bp, 25 predicted proteins | sample PPLLak3March2015_2_FD_79111 | JGI IMG/M metagenome (GOLD analysis project Ga0105093, IMG submission 79111) | Freshwater sediment microbial communities from Prairie Pothole Lake near Jamestown, North Dakota, USA - PPLs Lake P8 Core (3) Depth... | ecosystem: Environmental > Aquatic > Freshwater >... | reverse complement strand
CGTCAGTTGTTGGATGAAGGCGCTGATATCATCATCCCTGTGGCGGGTCGAAGCGTTGGCTGGGGGGCAGGGGCTGAAGTGCAGGAGCATGGGCATGCCTGGTTCATTGGAGTGGACACCGATTGGGCAGTCACCAATCCTGAGTTCGCTGATATTGTGCTTACCAGCATCGAGAAACGTTTTGATAAAAGTGTGCTTGAAGTGGCGGGAGCAATTGCAAAGGAAACTTTTTATGGCGGTATCCATATCGGCACTTTGGAGACAGGCGAGGTTGGTCTTTCGTCTTTCCACAATCTGGATGCGCTCATTTCCACCAAGGTCAGAGTTGACCTGGAACAGGTTATCGCGGATATCATCGCCGGCAAGATCAAAACAAAACCGTAAGCACATTCCAAAGAGTAATTGCGATACTTCGTCAGGTTTCGATGGTTTGATGATAAAGCCTCGCGGATTCTATCGCGAGGCTTTATCATCTGTCCTGGTATTCTTCGGTTTCAGCTTTTAATTTGAAGTGCTTGAGTTGTCTTTGCTGGCAGGTTTGCGGTGATCGGTGCTGTACCAGCCGCTGCCCTTGAACACCACCTGGGGGGCGCGATAGATACGCCGGGCATGCTTGTGCCCCGCCGGGCAGCGCACATTCGACAGGCTACCGCTAAACGGGATATTCCTTTCGAAAAACTGGCCGCAGGTTGAGCAGGAAAAATCGTAACAGGGCATGTTTGCCTCACGCATGGGGGCGGATCATGGTCCGCCCCCATACACCTCAATAATTATTTGGCTTTGACGGTGATCGTCTTGGGTTTGACTTCCTCTGCCTTGGGCAGGGTGATGGTCAGGATGCCATCCTCGAACTCGGCCTTGGCCTTATCGGCGACCACCTCGGCAGGCAGGCCCAGCGTGCGCTCGAAGGAGCCATAGCGCTGTTCGCGCAGGTGGTAGGCTTTCTCCTTGGTTTCTGCCTTTTCCTTGAACTCGCCCTTGATGGACAGCGTTTCTCCGGTAATGGAGATCTGCACATCATCGGCCTTCATGCCGGGCAGGCTGGCCTTGACGACCACTTCATCCTCCGTCTGGTACATGTCGATGGCGGGGGATTGAAATCCTGCCATACCCAGTGGACGGGTGAAGGCATCGTCGAAGAGACGGTCCATGGCTTCGCGCAGGGTGACCATTTCGCGAGCCGGTTCCCAACGGATAAGTGTAGACATATCAGCCTCCTTATTTTTGATTTGCTCGGGTTGTATGTGCGTAGCACCCACGATCGAGCAATAAATGGATATTAGACAGCTTAAAATATACAGGGCTTGCGTTAGAAATACGCAAGCCCTGCATAAAAAATTCGTCAGAATCGACGGGATTATTCGCCGCCCTCTTTGCGCCGGAAATCCACGAAGCGGTAACCGACCCCGCGCTCGGTCAGGATGTACTTGGGGTCGGCCGGGTCTTTTTCCAGTTTCTGGCGCAGGTAGTTGATGTACAAGCGGACGTAATGCGGTTCGTCTCGGTACTCGTAGCCCCAAACCTTGGCCAGCAACTGATCGTGTGAGATGACCCAGCCCGCATTCTGCACCAGGTGGAAGAGCAGGCGGTATTCGGTTGGGCGCAGCTTGACGATCTTGCCCTCCAGCCAGATCTCGCGCCGGTCGAAATCGATCTTCAGGCGCTCATCCACTGCGATCAAGCCGTGCATGGTCCCGCTGGCGCCCTCGGTGCGCCGCAGCACGGCCTTGACCCGGCTGACCAGTTCGCGCGGGCTGAACGGCTTGGTGATGTAGTCGTCGGCGCCCAGTTCCAGGCCGCGCACGCGGTCATCTTCCTCGCCCTTGGCGGTCAGCATGATGACGGGTGTGTTGCTGATCTCGCGCATCATCTGCAGCACCTCGAAGCCATCCAGATCGGGCATCATCACATCCAGCAGGATCAGGTCGGGGGTCTGGTCGCGCAGCCGGGCCAGGGCCTGCTTGCCGTTGAATGCCTCGGCGACAACGAAGCCGTCATGTTCCAGGTTCAAACGGATGAAGCGTACCATCCGTTCTTCATCATCAACGATGAGGATTTTTCGTCGTTTCAGATCATCATCCATGATTTATCCATTCCTCATGTAAGTTCTCATGTAAGGGTTCATTTACTCTCTCACGAACGATACGATGGTCTCTTCCACTTCACTTGGCAGTACTTCGATGAATGAGATCTGGCTGAGGGGCCAGATCACGGTGAGAACATCGCTTTGCAGGAAGTGGATATCCTTGCCGTCACGGCGGCGGGGATTCATCAAGGTGAGGATGGTGTCAGCGGCTTTGGGGAGTTCCTCCACCTCGCCCACGATCGGGTCATCGGACTGCATGTGGACAATAATTGTGTATGCCATGGTAACCTCTACTTGGCCTGCGTGTTGAGCAGGATCTGGATCTTGAGCTTGCCAAGGGAAAGGATATCGCCGTGCGCGAGCGGGTGTTCCATGTTCGGGTCGAGCCGCCGGCTGTTGAGGTAGGTCCCGTTCGATGATCCCAGGTCTGTCACGGATACGGCGTTTGCGCCTCGTTTGACTACAATATGCAGGCGGGATACACCGTTTGCATACGCATTATAGGGCGTCAGGTCGATGTCCGGCATGATGGGTTGCCCTTCGCTGGCCCGGCCCAGGGTGAATTCACTTTGCTCGCCAAGTGGCAGGATCTGGCCGCTTTCGATCATGTACAGCGATATCCAGTTGTTTGGGTCTGTTGGCGGTGTGGTTTGGAACGGTTCCGTACTCCTGCGACCAGGAAGTTTGGTCTCTGCGGTGACGATCTGGTGGGTGGTGATCGAATCGCTGAACAGGAGTTGCGTTCCGCAGTTGCTGCAAAAAACAGTACCATCGATTTCGTTGCTCTTGCAATTTGGGCAAGTGATCATTTTTCTCCCTCCGTACCGGGCATCAAGAGCGCCCGGGTACCATACTTGATTTGTTTATCGCCTTCCTGGGAATAAGCCTTCGTACGCTGTACATTTTCGGCCTCCAGTAATGCAGTGCGTGCCAGCCCCTTTTCCCCCTGGGCGAGCAGGTGGTTGGCCAGGTTTTTCAAGCGCTCGGAAGCCAGGTTGTAGTTGCCAACTCCCACCTCCAGGCGGGCTTGCTCCTGCATACGATAGAGGGTCAATTTCGAAAGCGCCTGCACAATATCCTTTGGGGGTGGGGTATCTTCCAGTTTTGTGGTTACTGAACGGGTGAGGAATACCGGCATTGGTTTCATCGGCGTTGCCAGGGTAGATACGGCGGCGGTCAACTCGCCATCGAACAATGTGATGCCTTGCGCTTTACTTGCCTCGCCGGGAACGACAAATTCCATCAGCACGGTCAGGTTTGAGTCACGCGGGATGGGACCGAGGTGGATGGGGCTCTCCAACGGCAGCAGCCCAACTTCCGGGCTGAGCCGGAAGGCGTAACGCAATTCGACGGTGCTGCTCTTGTGGAATTCAAGCGTCACCTCTTCTGCAAAAACCTGCCAGAGATGGTTCATCTTTTCCAGCAACAGGCGTTGGATATCCTTGGGGTTCGATACGTAATTGCTGTTGCCTCCGGTCCGTTTCGCTAATTCATCCAGGAAGGTATCGTTCCAACCGTGCCCGATCCCCAGACCGCTGATGCCGATCCGGTTTTCGGCGGCTTTATTTGCCAGGGTGAGGCATTTCTCTTCATCACCATAGGTGCGACCGTCGGTGATGAGGATGATCTGGTTGATGAAGGTCCGGTTGAGGTTGCGCTGGATCTGGCCGTATGCCATCTCCAATCCCTGGAAGATCTCGGTTCCGCCGGAGGTCTGGAGCATCTGGATACGCGCCTCCAATTTGCCCAGTTCTACATCCTGTGAGGCGGGGATGAGCACCTCGGCCCGGTCACTGAAGGTGACGATGGAGAATACATCCTGTGATCGCAGGCGGCGCAGGATCTGTATGGCGGTGGCTTTGACCACATCCATGCATGCCCCCTTCATGGATGTGGATCGGTCGAGAACCAGGCAAAGGTTTAGGGGCGGGGAGGGAGGTGTGGTACCCTCCAGTACCGGTGAGTAGGCCAGCAAGGCGTAAACCAGTTGCGGTTCATCCTTGCGGAGGATATGCTGGCGGCTGAAGAGGATGTCTTGTTTGATGGGATAGGAATTCGCTTCTTCGGCTGGCAAGATCGAGTCGTACTTGGCGCGCCGTTCGGGATCCGAAAGGATTTCATATGCCTGCTGGATTTCAAGGAAGAATTCCGTTTCACCGGGGGCAATGTTCTTGTCCGGGTGGAGCCGGCGAGCCGCGCTGAAATACGCTTGCCGGATCTTTTCCTGGGAAGCATTGCGCGGGATGCCCAGAAGGGCATAAAGATCGGAATTATTCGACATCAACCTACAGACTGAACGATGATCACGCTGATATTGTCTGGCCCTCCGGCTGCATTGGCGGTTGAGATCAACTCCTGGCAGGCATGGTGCAGCGTTGGGGCCTCAACGATCATGCGGAAGATTTCCCTTTCTGTTACCAAGCCCCACAGACCATCACTGCATAGGACCAGGAAACCGGATTGTGGGAAGGGTGCTGTGTAAACATCCGGCTCCAGGATTTCTCCCTGTCCCAGGGCACGGTACAGAACGTTCCGCTGTGGATGGGTGGCAGCCTCATCGGCCGAGATTTGCCCGAGTTCTTCCAGGCGCTTTACCAGGGAGTGGTCGCGGGTGAGGGTGTCCACGCGGCCATCCAGGTGGATGGAATAGGCGCGGCTGTCCCCGACATGGGCGATGGTGAGATGGTCGCCCAGGATCAGCGCAGCCGTCAGGGTGGTGCCGCTTCCCGGTGCTGCTTTCATCACAGCCCGCTGGGCTTCGTTCATTGCCTCACGCATGACATCCTGTATTGGTTCGTCGAAAGATTCGGAAGGATGCGCAAGGTAAGGATGGAACTTGCGCAGGAGGTGGCTTGCCATCGATCGAACGGCCACTTCGCTGGCGATCTCGCCGTATTGATGCCCACCCATCCCATCTGCCACAATATAAAGCCCCAGTGCCTGGCTTTGTGCGCCCCCGCCAACGGTTGTTGTGAATGCGAAGATGCTATCCTCGTTGTGATCGCGCTGTTTGCCCACCGACTGTCCACAGCCGACGATCAATTGCGGCGGTTCAATTGCCAGGGTTTTAGGCTGGATCGATTTCAAATCCAATTCCGTGAGCGGGGCGGTGGTAACATTGGCGCGTTCAGGTTCATCCTTTGGAGAAACCCGGCCGAATATTTTTTGCCAGAACGATTTCACGATAATCTCCTTTGTAGGTCAGGCAAGCAGGGCATAGAGTGTATTATCTGATGAGCCTACGTATATCACATCATCGAATGCCGATGGCGCGCTGGTAATTGGGCCCTTGGTTTGGAATTTCCAGCGCATGCGGCCGCTGGTATATTCCAGGCAATACAGGTAGCCATCCGCTGCACCGCAATAGATGGCATCCTTGTAGATGACAGGTGAACCGCTTACCTGGTGCTCCGTACGGAAGCGCCAGAGTTCCTTGCCTGAACGTGTATCCACACCATATATGAATCCATCGGCTGAACCGGTGAAGATCAAGTTTTCGGTCACACTGGGGGATACAATGGAGCCTTTTCCCATCCGGAAGCGCCAGATGACCCAACCGTTCTTGCTCTCCAGGGCGTACAGGCTGGCATCCAGCGAGTTGAAGTAAATCACTCTTTCCACCTCGATCGGTGAAGAGGTGATTGCCAGCTTGGCCTTGAAACGCCATTTAAGTTCACCGCGGAAGTCGATCGAATAGAATTCGCCACTCTCGCAACCCACGAATACAGCTTCATTGGATACAAAGGGTGTGGAACGCACCGGTGCAGCCGTTTCGAATATCCAGGCCGCGCGCCCGGAATTGATATTCACAGCGTGCAGGCGGTTATCATCCGAGCCAAAGAAAACATGTCCATCAGAGATGCGTGGGGAGGAACGGATGCGGCTGTTTGCATAATAGGACCAAACGATTTTACCGGAGCGGGCACTGACCACATGCAGGCGTTGGTCTTCAGAAGTAATGAAGATATTGCCATCAAATGTGGCCGGCCGGGTTACAATGCCGCCCTCTGTCGGGTATTTCCATACCAGTTCCCCGGTGGAGGCATTGACCGCATAAACATTGTGATCGTAGGAACCTGTGAACACCAGCCCATCGTAAACAAGCGGTGTACCGCGGATCTCATCTTCACATTCGAATATCCAAAGTGGCTTGAGCGCGCCGGATTGCATGCCTGTTGCCGAAGCCGGGAGGCGATTCAGCATGCCTGTTCGCTGGCCGGCTTTCAAAAGGGCTTCCTTCATGGCATCGATGCTTTCAAAACGATCTTCCGGGTTGTACTCCAGGGCGGTATTGATGACAGTTTCGAATTCGGAGGAAATGGCCGGGTTGATTTTCGTGGGGGGGCGTTCGCTGAACGAGAATGGCGGTTCGATGCGCGGGTCGCGCTTTGTCAATAGGTGGTGGAGTGTGGCGCCCAGTGAATATATATCGGCTTGGGGAGTGGCTTCACCGCGGTACTGCTCCGGCGGTGAATAGCCCTCCGTGCCGATCATCGTCCCTTTCTGTCCGGATTGGAACGGCTTGGCGATCCCAAAATCCACCAGGATGACACTGCCGCTGGTGTTGATCATCACATTGGAAGGCTTCATATCCCGGAAGATGATGGGTTCGGGTTTATGGTTGTGCAGGTAGCCCAGCACATCACAGAGTTCGATCGCCCAACGTAAAACCTGCTCTTCAGGCATGAAGCCCTGCTGTTCGTTGATGATCGTTTCCAGGTCTTTGCCATTGACGAATTCCAGCACCAGGTAAGAACGGTTCTCATTTGTGAAATAATCATAGATGCGAGGGATGGCAGGATGGGAGAGGGTGGCCAGGATATTGGCTTCGCGTTCGAAATTCTGGACGATCGTTTTTCTCACCAAAGGATCCGGTGACTGGATGATCATCTCTTTGACGGCTACTAACTTGACCACGTTGGGGAAGTGCAGGTCGCGGGCGCGGTAAACGGATCCCATTCCGCCAACGCCGATCACTTCCTGGATCACGTAGCGGCCGACTAATGATGTTCCGGTGTTGAGCTGTTGATTGAGCGCATCCCCTTCATCGCGCTCAGTACCAGCAATGTGTTTGGTCTCCAGAAAAACCTCCTGCAACGTTTCTTGTTTGAATTATAGCCATCCCTTGTCGTTAACGCAACATGCAGTCGGGAATTAAAACCCCTGCTTTGTTCCCATCTGGACACTTGCGGAGAATGCCGGTTTACGGCAAAATGGTGGTGAAGATGAAAATATTAGCTGTCAGTGACCAGGTGGAGAAAAGCCTTAGCGTTCCATCCGTAAGGGATCGCATGTCTGGTGTGGAGTTGATCATCGGCTGCGGTGACCTGCCTTATGACTACCTGGAGTTCCTGCTAACGATGTTGAATGTCCCCTTGGTTTACGTGCCCGGAAACCATGACCCGGTTTACAATGTTCGGGATCCTTCAACCAGGGCTGAAGGTGGCACTTTTCTGGATGGGAAGCTGGAACGTGTCCGGGGCTTCTGGATGGCCGGCCTGGGTGGTTCCATCCGTTACCGCCCCGGGGGTGTGAACCAGTATTCGCAGGCAGAGATGTATGCCCGGATGGGGTACATCCTGCCTGGCGTTGCCTGGAATTACCTGAGAGGCCAGCGGCTGGATATCCTGGTGACACACTCGCCGCCGCTTGGCATCCATGATGATGACGATCTGGCACACACCGGTTTTTCTGCCCTGCGCGATTTTATCCACTGGTTCAAGCCGCGTTATGTTCTGCATGGGCACACCATGTTCTACAAGCAGAACCTGGTCGATCCGGTAACGCAAGTTGGTGAGACGAAGGTGATCAATGTTTATCCGTACCGGGTGATCGAACTGGATTTGAAATGAGTGACGAACTTTCATCCCGCGTCCGTTCGGATTTCCAGCGCGCCCGTTTCCAGGCTTTCCTGAATGGCGTGGTGGCTGCTTTGTCGGGTCGCCAGAACACGTTGCTCTCCTATGATGCTGTCAAGGAGAAACTCCGCGTGGGTGGTCCGATCTATCGCGGCGTGCAGACATTGCCGATTGACAAGATAGTTGGCAGCCTCAACCGTTACCATGATTTCGACCGGGCTTTCCTTCCCAAGCAGGATGAGTTGTCTGAACGCTGGCAGCGGGTCAACCGGGCCTGGTACGAGGATGTTGGCCTGCCGCCGGTCGTGCTCTACAAAGTGGGGGATGTGTACTTCGTTGTGGATGGGCATCACCGCGTTTCGGTGGCGCGTCGCCAGGGACAGGAGTTCATCGAAGGTGAAGTGCGTGAATGCTCCACCAAGGTCAGCATCACGCCCGACCTGCGTCCCGAGGATCTGGAGATTCTGGGTGAGAAGGTTCATTTCCTCGAGCGGACCGGCCTCGACCGCATCCGCCCCGAGGCGGATATCAAACTCACCATCCCGGATGGCTTCGACCGCATGCTGGAGCATATCGCCGTTCATCGTTATTTTATGGGCATCGATGAGCAGCGTGAAATTTCCGAAGATGAAGGTGTTGCCCACTGGTATGATGTGGTTTACATGCCGATCGTTGGGTTGATCCGTGAGAGCAAAATCCTGGAAGAGTTCCCCGGGAAGACCGAGGGCGATCTTTACCTGTGGGTGCTCGACCGCCAGCATTATCTGACCGAACATGAAGGCCAAGCCATGCAACCGCCCGACCAGGCCGCCCGTGATTTCATCGAAGGAGTGGACGAATGAACCATCCGTTATCCGGCGTCTATGCCGCTGCTGTTACTCCCCTCAAACCGGATTTTTCCCCTGATCTGGATGCCATCCCTGTTCTGCTGGATTTTCTGGCCCGGCGCGGCTGCCATGGCGCGCTGCTGCTGGGGACAACCGGCGAGGGGCCATCTTTTTCACCTGATGAACGTCTGGATATCTACCGCGCCGCTCTGTCGGTCCGTGAAGTGCACCCGGATTTCAAGCTGTTGGCCGGCACCGGGACTCCCAGCCTTTCCGAAACCATCTCCCTGACCCGCGCCGCGTTCGACCTGGGCTATGACGGTGTGGTGACCCTGCCTCCGTATTACTACCGCAAAGCAACCGATGAAGGGTTGTTTGCCTGGTTCTCGCAACTGATAAATCATGCAGTCCCACAGGATGGCTTCCTGTTGGGATATCACTTCCCGAGTGTGGCCGGGATCGGTTTTTCCCTTGATCTGTTGAAGAGACTCAAGGATGAATTTCCGCTCCAGTTTGCCGGGATCAAGGATTCATCCCATAATGCAGACCTGGCCCGTTCACTGGGCGAACAGTTTGGGGAAGAATTGGCTGTATTCACGGGAACCGATTCCTACCTGGAATTGGCGATGGAGAATTTTGCGTCCGGCTGCATCACCGCCCCGGCCAACCTGATCTCAAAGGATCTGCGCCTGGTATGGGATTTTGCTCTGAGGGGAGAGGATGCTGGCGATGCCATGCGGCGCGTTACCGAGCAGCGTCATATTCTCGAAAAGTATATGCCCTTCCCGCCCATCCTGAAAGTTTTGCTTTCCCGTTTGCATGGTTTTCCGCGCTGGCCAGTCAAACCGCCATTGGTAGATGTCTCTCCAGCCATGGAGGAACAGGCGTTGCAGGAATTCACACGAATCAATGAAGTCTAGAATAAGCATAGCTTTGGAGTAAATGATGCACAAAGATACCTGGCGATTACTCATTACCTCGCCCGCGTCGGGCAACTGGAATATGGCTGTGGATGAGGCTATCCTCGAATCTGCCGGTCGTGGGGATATTCCCCCGACCTTGCGCCTGTATGCCTGGGATCCGCCTTGTCTTTCCCTAGGCTATGCCCAGCCCTATGCGGATGTGGATATTGTGAGCCTGAGAGCGCGCGGCTGGGATGTTGTCCGTCGTCCCACCGGCGGACGGGCCATCCTGCATACCGATGAACTGACTTATTCTGTCGCCGGCCCGGCCAGCCATCCCATCCTGGATGGGAGTGTACTGGAGAGCTACAGCTGCCTGGCGCGGGCATTATCCCATGCGTTGAAATCATTGGGCTTGCCAGTAACGATGAAGGAACACGAGGTGGGGGATGGAACGAGCACAAACCCTGTTTGCTTTGAAGTCCCTTCCACCTACGAGATCACAGTTGATGGGAAGAAACTGGTTGGCTCGGCGCAGGCCCGGAGGAAAGATGGCGTCCTCCAGCACGGATCCCTGCCCCTGGCCGGTGACCTGACGCGGATCATCCGAGTGCTGTCGTTTCCCAATGGTGAGGATCGTCTTCAAGCTGCGGAACGCTTGTTGGAGCGGGCCACCACAGCTGGAGCGGTGCGCGGCAGGCCTGTATCCTGGGATGGCGCGGCCCAAGCGTTTGTCTCGGCATTTTCAGATGTACTCAAGCTGGATTTGCGAGAAGGTGTCTTGACGCCGGTCGAACGTATACGCGCGGCCGAGTTGGTGGAAACCAAATATTCTCATCCATCCTGGCTGGAGAGGGGGTAGATATTCAAGGTTGGATCATCGAGGGGACTTTTGCCTCGGTGTTCCTGCGGGTATTCTGAGTGCTCTCCACTCGAAGGAGTGCTTTCTAGGGATCGCTTACTCTGCCGTTACAAATACCACATCCGGATAACCCAGGGCCAGGAAGAGCCGGATGAGGTAAGCCTCGGCATTGACCTGCGCCTGGTCGAGGATGCCGTCTTCGATGGCTGCCTTGTAGATTTCCTGTTCGGCCACCTGGCGGGCGGTTGTCTCCAGGTTTGGGTCGCCATGGGTCAGCAGGCCGGTTTCGCGGTCATACACATAGGATCTCTCGTTATTCAGGGTGGCAACGAATATCTCGGCTGGAGGCAGGCGCACGTACAGCACATCATTTTCCACCCACAGGGCATCAGACCCAAGTTTCTCCAAATCCACACCGGCAATGACCGTGCCATGTGCCACGAATAACAGCCTGTCGCCAAAGAGCGGACCGAGCACGCCCTGGTTGATCTCGGCGGTGATGATCTTCTCCACGCTGTACTGGATCGTTTCCAGCCGCGCCAGCGAGCGGACTTCGTGGATGATCGTCACCGGATCGGGCAGGATGGTGGGGGTGGGATTGAGGAATTCGTGAACCTGGGTCTGCAGGGCATTGTTGGCCTGCTGCAACGGCGAGATTGCATTGGTGAGGCTCTTGCTGATCGAGGTGACGATGAGCCAGATTGCAGCAATGAGGATCACAATCAGGATGATGCGGAAAATGGTTTTATTCGTATTCATGAACTGTATTATAGTCGAAGGTTGGATATCCGAATGGGGGGAATCTTAAAATCTTTGTAAGGTCTTGCCTAAAGCCAGCATTCGCATTATCATGTATGGATGAAAGGGGCATACAGACCCCCAAAAAACTTTTGAGAGGAGAAGAAAGTTATGAAGAAGTTCTATACCTTCCTGGCCTTGTTGGTGATCGCATCCATGCTGCTCGCCGGATGCCAGCCAACCGAGACCCCCGAACCGACCCCCGAAATGACTGAGGAGCCTCAGCCGACCGAGGAGCCGACCCCGGAACCGACCGAACCGCCACCCCCGGCAATTGGCACCGCGGACAACCCCCTCATCCTGGCCTTGGCGCCCTCCGCCAACACCCAGGAACTGATTGCCGGTGGTGAGGCCATTGCCGCCAAGTTGACCGAGATGACCGGCTACACCGTCCAGGTTACAGTTCCAACGAACTATGCTGCCCTGGTTGAAGCCATGGGATCGGGTAACGCACATGTTGGCTTCCTGCCGACCGTGCCCTACATCGTAGCCTACTATAAGGGTTATGCGACGATTGGCCTGGTAACCCTGCGCAATGGCGCCGACCACTATGCCTTTGAAGTCATCACCAACCAGGCTCTGGTTGACAAGGGTGTCTTCACGGTTTATTATGACCCGGCTGCTGGTGCCAATACGGCTGATGCCGCGACTGCCCTGGCGCAGTTCGCTGGCAAGCGTCCTTGCTATACTGATCCACTTTCGTCCTCGGGTTACCTGGTGCCGGCCGGCTTCCTGGCTGCCAACGAGATCAAGACTTTGGCTGGCGCCTGGGTGCAAGGACATCCGACGGTTGTCAAATCCATCTACCTGAGCCCTGGCAATAATGAGAAGAACACGGGCGAAATCTGCGACTTCGGCACCGTTTACGTGGATGCCCGCACTGCAGTCACCACAGATTTCCCGGATGTCAACGACAAGGTTGTCATTCTATGGGTCTCTGATCCCATCATCCCGAACGACACCATTGCAGTTGCTACGGGCGTACCGGATGATATCAAGCAGGCAGTTGTTACCGCTTTCGAAGAGATCGCTGCAACCGAAGACGGCCTGACCCTGCTCAAGAACGGTGGTTACAGCATCGGCGGTCTGAAGATCGTGGATGACTCCTTCTTCGATGACTACCGCGTCTTCCTGGAATCGATCGGTTTCGATATCAATTCCTACAAGTAAACATCGTACTGGCTGAGGGAGGGCTTCTGCCCTCCCTCTTTTTTTGCTCAATGCGGGTGAAATATGCTGTGTATCCAAAACCTCACCAAAGTTTATCCGAGTGGCACGCAAGCTTTGAAAGATGTCAGTTTTGAAGTCGAGGATGGGGAATTCCTGGTGGTGATTGGCCTTTCGGGGTCAGGTAAATCCACCCTGCTGCGTTGTATCAACCGGTTGATCGAGCCAACGGAAGGCAAGATCATCTGGGATGATGTGGATATCACTGCGGCACCGCCTGCAGAATTGCGCCACATCCGCAGCCGCATTGGGATGGTTTTCCAGCAGTTCAACCTGGTCAAGCGTTCCAGTGTGATGACGAATGTTCTTTCCGGGCGGTTGGGGTATTCAAATTCCTGGTTATCCCTGTTAGGGATTTGGCCGGCAGTTGAAAAACAACGGGCAGTCAGAGCCTTGGAGCGGGTTGGGATCGCGGATAAAGCTTCCAGCCGCGCCGATGCCTTATCAGGCGGTCAGCAGCAGCGGGTCGGGATCGCCCGCGCTTTGATGCAGGAACCGAGAATTATCCTTGCAGATGAACCTGTTGCCAGCTTGGATCCGGTCCTGTCCCATTCCATCCTGCAATATTTGGAACAGTTGAACAAGGAAGGCATGACCGTCATCTGCAGCTTGCACTTCCTCGACCTGGTTCATCGTTACGCAACGCGTGTGATCGCTCTCAAGGATGGTCTTAAGGTATTCGAGGGGCTGCCAGCCGAGATCGACCGCGCCAAGTTCAAGGAGATCTACGGCGAGGAGGCACAGGAGGTGCGTGCCACGGCCGTCGAGGCGCAGGCATGAAAGAAACCCAATCCAAACAGCGCTCCCCAGTTCTGGCTGGAGTTCTTTCCACATTGTTGCCGGGTCTTGGGCAGATTTATTCGCGCCAATGGTACCGCGGCGTGGCAATCCTGCTCTCGACGCTGCTCCTGACAGGTATCGTTGTCTGGTATCGGAACCCAACCTGGTATTTTGCACCGGTGGGAATCTGGTTGTGGAACATATGGGATGCCGTTCGCCTGACCGGGGGTAAACCTGCTACTGTTCTCATCCCGATCCTGTTTGGAATGGCGGCTGCCTATGGCATTGGCTGGCAATTGGTTGAGATCGATTTTAGTTCAGCCAGTTCTGAGCGTGCCTTGGCGGTCCTCCGGCCCATGCTCCGACCGGATATGTTCGAAGAGCGGCGTGAATTGAACCAGATGTGGACCTATGTATCCGTCCCCTGCTCTGCCACGGAAACCCCGGAGCCTGCCCGGCGCGAAGAGGGGGATAAAATGGCATTTGCCACGCCAGACTGTGCCGGAGTAAGCGAGACATTGATCATCTCGGTTTCCGGGATGTGGCCTGATACGGATACGGTTGTCTGGTGGGAAACGGCCATCGGGGATGACAAACCCCTGGGCGGGAATGAGAATGCCCCGCTGGTGGTTCGAACGGATGAAAACGGGGCATTGACAACGGTGATCAAGGTACCGAGCACCGTGTTGATCGCCCAGCCTGATCCCACGCTTATGCTCAAGCACCGGGTTTATTTCGACCAGTACCGTCCATTGGGAGGGATCCAGGTTTCAACCAACGGCGGCTATGTTATCCAGGGCATGATCGAATCGGTGACGATGGCGCTCATGGCGACCACGTTGTCCATCCTGGTGGCCATTCCCATCAGCTTCCTGGCGGCGCGCAACTTGATGGGCGGCAACCCGGTAACCTTTGTTATCTATGTGATCGTACGGACCATCCTGAATTTTATCCGATCGATAGAAGCATTGATCCTTGCCATTGTATTCGTTATTATTGTGGGGTTGGGGCCTTTTGCCGGGGTGATGGCCCTGGCTGTCCACTCGGTGGCAGCCCTGGCAAAGTTATATTCCGAGGTCATCGAGGGTATCGATCCAGGTCCCATTGAAGCCATCCGCGCCACCGGTGCGACCTGGCTGCAGGTGGTGCGCTATGGAGTCGTTCCGCAGATCGTTCCACCCTTTACAGCATTCACGATCTATCGCTGGGACATCAACGTGCGTTCCTCGATTGTCATTGGCATGGTCGGCGGAGGCGGGATCGGGTTTTACCTGATCCAGTGGATCCAGATCAATCAAATGGGGGCGGTGGGGGCGGCCTTCATAGCCATTGCGGTGGTGGTCATCACACTCGATTACCTGAGTGCCAAAGTGCGGGAAAGGTTGATCTGAGATGAAAAACCTTCCCCAACTCAAACGGCTGGTTGTCAGTGCATTGATCATTGCTGCTTTGGTTTACCTGTACTCGGTCTCCTACCGCGTAACGAAGCTGGATTTCGTTCGACTGGTTCAGGATGCCTATAAGGCAAAGGAATTTGTAGGTTCCTTTATAAATCCAGATCTGTTCACACGCGATACTGAAACAACCACTATCACAACCACTTTCCCCATCCCCTGTGATTCCGCTCCTGTATCGGAACAACCCTCCTCAGGTCCGCGATTGGTGACCAATGTACCCTGTACGGCCGTGAAAGAGAAATTCATTCTGGAAGGGTATGAACTGGCGCCTAACTCCGAGATTGCCATCCGCTGGCATTTCCCGGATGACCGGTTATTTACCGTGGTGAAAACCACCACGAACGCAGATGGGTATTTCTCGGCTGAGGTGGAGGCCAAGCAGATTGCGGCTTCGGTGGATGGTGTGGCGAGTACCATCGAAGTGGACACCATCGTCTCTGTGGGTGGTTTGAAACCCAGTGAAGCCATGAAGGAAGTGACCCGAGAAATCCTTGTCACGATTTTCATGGCCCTGTTCTCGACCACCATTGCAACCATCGTTGCTGCACCATTGAGTTTCCTGGCAGCCAGTAACATCACCAAACGCGGTCCGATTGGAACGGGTGTTTATTACATAACACGCTCGTTCTTCAATATCTTACGCTCCTACGATCCGTTGGTGATGGCAACCATATTTGCCTTCTGGCTGGGTTATGGGCCCTTTGCAGGGACCATGGCACTTACAGTGGTTACGATTGCATCGCTGGGTAAACTCTTCTCGGAAGCCGTGGAGAGCATCGACCCTGGCCCGATCGAAGCCCTCCAGGCCACTGGCGCCAACCGCATGCAGGTGGTTTTATATGCGGTCGTACCCCAGATTGTCCCGGATTTCATCTCATTCATCGTTTACCATTGGGATATCAATGTGCGCATATCAACCATCATTGGCTTTGTCGGCGGCGGTGGGATCGGTTATTACCTGAGCGAGAAAATCAACTCGATGCTCGGCTATCGCCAGGCCGGGACCGCCATCTGGGCCATTATTATCGTGGTCTGGGTGCTGGACTTCCTAAGCGCCGAGGTGCGGAAACGAATGGCCTGAGCGACTACTTATCAGGAGGGGGTGTCTAAAAAGGTAGTGGGGGCTGGGGTAAAAAAAGCTGGAAAGAGCCTGAAAATGGGCCGAGACAAAAAAACTGGCGGTCAGATGGCCGCCAGTTTGCGCATGTTGTGGGCAATACAGACCAAGCCCCACTCGGTTTCCACTTTCTGGAAGCCGCGCAAGTGGAATCGTCTAAAGCCCAGGTATTGCTTGATATTGCCAAATACACTCTCTGGTTCGATACAGCGTGGTTGGCGCAGGGTGATGCCCGGCTCGGAGAGCAGGTTTTCCGTGGCCTGTCGGCGGTATACCCGGAGTTTGAAGCTGACTTGCCCCTACCTTTTGGGACAGCCCTTTTTTTTCCTAGGGTGTGGGGGTTCCCAGATACTGGAGTGCTTCTGCCCGCCACTCTTCCTTGATCACTTCATCCGGCAGCGCCAGCATCTCGTTCCAATAGCGGATCGCCAAGTCATGCCTATCCATGCCTTCCAATGCACGGGCAGCCCAGTAGTTCGTCTCGGCTAACCGGGCATCAGTAGTGGCCAGGGGGCGTACCTGTTGCTGTACCTGCACATATGTGTTGCCGTATTTCTCTTTCGCATATTCGACCCATGCCAGGCCCAGGGCAGGGTAGTAATCATGATTGATGCGCCCCAGGCCCAACGAGCGGTTGAAATCCTTTTCTGCAAGATCCAGTTCGCTCAAATTCAGGTAAGCAATGCCGCGCTGATAGTATACGGGGGCGGTCTTGTTTCCCAATTCAACGGCACTGTTCAGGGCTTGGAGCGATTCTGCATACTTGCCTTGCTGATTATAGATGGCTCCCAGCATGTAAGGCACATCCGGATCATCTTCAACGTAGAGGTTATAGGTTTGTAGAGCGCCAAATGCTTCTTCATATTGCCCATTTTCATAGTAGATCTTCCCAAGCATGGAATAAACCGGCAACATGGTAATGTCGAGTTGGTTGGCTTTCTCTGCGGCAACCAGGGCTTCTTCGAAATCTCCATTAGCCAGGTGAGCCTGGGCAATGTTGTAGTAAACCAGGGCGGAATCAGGCATCAGTTCAAGAGCCGTTTCCAAATCCTCCAATGCTGTGTTTGGGCTTTCATTGTTGAGCCAGTAAATGCCGCGCTCAAGGTAGGGGAGGGGAAATTCGGGATCCAGGCTGATGGCTTTATCCAGATCATCCAGCGTGGGGGCATTCCCGGAAATCATCCGGCGGGTAATGGCACGTCCATAGTAGCCGGGGGCGAAGTTCCTATCAACTGCGATGGCCTGGTCGAAGGCTGCCAAAGCATTGGTGTAATCCTCCAACCTCAAATATGATTCGCCGATGTAATAATAGGCATCGGCTGAACTGGGCTCAACTGTAGCCAACTGCTGGAACAGGTCAATCGCATTCTCCCATTGACCTTTTTTGAAAGCGCCCATCGCTGATCGGTAAATATCTGCGCTGGCCGGGGAATGTTCGGTTACGACATATAATGGCGTTGGCGTATAAGTTGCTGGAAGCATCATCCAGAGCGGGGTTGGGCCAATGAAAGTTGGCGTAGTGGTGCGGACCACGGGTGTGTTTGTCATCCGGGGGGTGGATGAAGGGGGATAAGTGCCAATGGGCCCGGCGGTCCGCCTGGCGGGAGAGGCTACATTGGGAGCCACGAAGCCCAAATAGACTCCAGTCACCACCAACCCGGCGATCACCAGCAAAAAAATAAGCCGTCCCACCGGGTTGGCCCAGATTGCCTTCAATCCTTTTGGTTTGGCGGAATCTTCAACAACAGTCAATTTCTCTTCCCAAAGCCTGGGATGATTGAGTGGAAATGGAGGAATGGAATCGTCCGGGGGAAGCGCTCCGAGCAGAATCAGGCCGCGTTTGGCTGTGGCGTTTCCGGGATCCAGTTTGAGGACTGTTTGGAGGCAGTAGATCCGTTCCTTGGGTGTATCCACTGTCGCACTCAACCAGATCCAGTAGGTTGGGTTGTTCTGGTCGGTCTTCAGCAGGCGGGTCAGCAGATCTTTGGCGCGTGTGCGGTCATTTGTACGCAGCGCCTCGATAGCTTCCTTGAGCATGATGTCTTCGGGCATGGTTCGAGTTTAGCACAGCCTGGGGCATGGGGCAAGGATTACAAGAAGGTTTTCCGGCGCATCCAAATGATCATGAGGATGGGAGTCAGGATGACAATGGCCATTGTGACATAAAAAGCTGAAAGGCTGGTCCAACCGGTGAGGTGGGCAACCGGCTCGAAGAAATTCATCCCGAAAAATCCGGCAATGAAAGAGATCGGCATGAACAGGGTGGTGATGACCGTGAGGGTTTTCATGATATCGTTCATGCGGTTGTTGATCACCGAAAGGTAGGAATCCAATGCGCCGCCAACCATGTCGCGCATGCTCTCGTTCAGGTCATGCAGACGCACCAGGTGGTCGTATACATCGCGGAAGAAGACACGGTCTTTCGGGTCGATCACGCTGTAATCATCACGGGCGAGCTTGTTCAGCACTTCCCGCTGGGGGGTGAGGATGCGGCGCATGGCCAGCAGGACACGCTTGAGGCTGAACAGGCGTTCAAGCGTATCATGGGTGGGCTTGGAGAAAACCTGATCCTCGAGTTCGTCGATCTCGGCATCGATCTGCTCCACCAGCGGCATGTAATCCATTACAAGGGCATCAATAATGCGGTAAAACAGGTGATCGGGTCCGGAATGGGTGTGGCGATCGTCGCGCTGGCAGGAATTCCAGGTTTCATCTACGGATTTTATGGGGAGATCGTGATGGGTGATCACATAGTTTGGCCCAAGGAAAACATCCAATTCGTCAACATCCGGTTTGAGTAAACCATTGTCCCGCTTCAGGGTGTTGTAGTTTAAAACAATGTACAGATAGTTGCCCCAGTCATCCACTTTTGGTGAGTGCATTTCGGCCAGCGCATCATCGATGGCCAATGGATGGAAACCGAAACCGCTCAGGATTGGTTCGCAAGTTTCGGGCGGCTCATTGCAGAAATCCAGCCAGAGCAGGCCTTCGGGGTTTTTGAGCGCCTGCGGGATCTGTTCGATCGGAAAATTCATATCGGGGGTAGTATCGGGTGAAACGTATAGTGCACGGATCATTTCTTCTTACTCCAGGCAAGAGATGTTCTAATTGTAGCCCAAATTTACCGGCGCAGAGCCACTCAAAAACGTTGTTTTATGATGAATATTAAGAATATTGAATATAAATTTTGAAATTATTATAATTAATGCTTGACAATTCAATATTTCATTGTATAATATAAATAGAATTACTTACGGCCCAAGTAATTCCAAGGAGAGAAAGCCATGTTCGAAAGCTATGTTACCCAAAAGCTTCTGGCCTCCATGAAACATGGGGAGGATGATGATTTCATGGCTCTGGCGCCTGCCCCATATTGTACTACTCGATCTTCCCGGATGTGTGTTGCTCTCTCCCGCCTGGGAGATGCACTCATTCGGGCCGGGTTGACACTCAAGCGTCGTTACCGCGTTGAGCAGCCTGCCATATCTGCATATTAGAAAGGTGATTATCTATGAAGCCATCTTTGAACAAGTGCCCTGTCTGTGACGGTGAACTGGTCGTAACCCGGCTGCGCTGCATGAGTTGCGATACTACCATCGAAGGCCGGTTCGCCAACAGTGTCTTTCCCGGTCTTGATCCCGATCAATTGGATTTTATCGAGACATTTGTTCGCTGTGAAGGCAAGATCAATCGTATGGAATCGGAAATGAAACTATCTTATCCCACCATCCGCAACCGGCTGCATGAGGTTATCCGGGCGATGGGATACGAGCCCGGCAAGGATGATACCCCGGATGTATCCGATGAAGTGCGGCGCAGTGTGCTGGAAGACCTGGATTCAGGGAAGATCTCTGCTGAAGATGCCATGCGGCTCTTGCAGGGAGAGGAGGAATAACCATGCAACAACAAACGATTTCTGTAAGTTCGACGATAGAAATCCGTATTGCAAATGTTCCGGGTAACCTGCGCGTGGCAGGCTGGGACCGGAACGAACTCATGGCCAAAACGGATGGTGATTCCCTTGAGTTGAACACGCAAAATGGCCATGTGACCGTATCTTGCGATGAAAACCTGATCCTCTATGTGCCGCGTACTGCCAACCTGGTTCTGGAATCTGTGTCCGGGGATGGAAGTTTGCAGGCGATGACAGGCTCGGCGAAATTGAATCATGTTGCAGGCAACTTGACCTTGAAAGATATCGATGGCGCTGTTGTTGGCACGGTAGCTGGGGATGTCTCCATCCGCAATTCCGGGGCGCTTGAACTGCAAAGTGCATCCGGCAATTTCGTCCTTCGGAACGCAAAGGGGGATATCCAGATCACCTCGATTGGCGGCGATGCATCTCTTCGCAATGTGGAAGGTGCAGTCATCATCAAGGATGTCGGTTCGGATTTCTACCTGCGCAATGCACACAGCTCTGTTGATGTAACCAGCGGTGCAGATGCGGCCTTGTATGTGGAACCGCAACCCGAATGTGAGTATCGCATCACGGCTGGGGATGACCTGTTGGTTCGTCTCCCGCCGGATGCAAATGTTGAGCTGCACCTGAGCAGCGAAAACAAGGATGCCATCCACGTGGATTTCCCCGGTATAACGTTGGATGAGGAAGCGGATGAACAGGTTATCACCTTGGGCAACGGCGCGGCCAAAATGTTCTTGAAGGCAGTCGATGACCTGGTGGTGACATCCAAATCGGACCGCTGGCAAACTGCAGAAGATTTTGGTTTTGGGATGGATGAATTCGAATTTAACATCCCCGAAATCCCGCCTATTCCAACTCTGCCGGACGATCTGGGTCAACGGATCAACGAACGCGTCCAACGGGCGATGGAACGGGTGCAGTTCAATTCTGAAGAGGCTGCCCGCCGGGCGCAACGGGGGCAGTTCAAGTCTGAAGAGGCTGCCCGCCGGGCGCAACGGGTGCGGGTTCATGCTGAAGCTGCTTCCCGGCGTGCTGACCTGAAGGTTGAGGCCGCCATGCGGCGTGCGGAAGCCAAGGCGCGTGCAGCTGAACACCGTGCCCGGGATGTAAAAGTCAATATGAATATTGGCCGTTGGAAATGGGATATGACTCCCGGAAAATTCCCGCCCAGTACACCCGCACCCATTTCGGATGAAGAACGACTGACCATCCTGCGCATGTTGCAGGAAAAGAAAATTTCATTGGATGAAGCTGAAAAACTGCTTTCTGCTCTGGAAGGAAAAGTGGAAGGAGAATGAAATGACTGACCAGGAAAGAAGCAAAGTATTGAAAATGATCGAGGAAGGCAAGATCAGCCCGGATGAAGGCCTGAAGTTGATCCAGGCATTGGAAGAGAATCCGGCTGGGGATGAAGTCGAGGTTGTGGAAACGGTGGCAGAGCCCAGGTCCGAAACGAAATCAGACCCGGAGATCACGAACCGCATCAACCGGCTGCGCGGCCGCCTGTGGCAGATCCCCTTATGGATTGGTATTGGTGTGACCGTTTTAAGCGGCTGGTTGGTGTATTCAGTGATGCAGAAATCGGGCATGAATTTCTGGTTCTACTGCTCCTGGCTGCCTTTCCTATTTGGCGTACTGTTGATCGGTATTGCCTGGGGTAGTCGTACCTCACGCTGGCTGCATGTGCGGGTGCAACGTAAACCCGGCAAGGAAGGCCCTAAAAATATCTCGCTTAGTTTTCCACTGCCATTACGCTTCACCGGTTGGGCTTTGCGAACGTTTGGACATAACATCCGCGACTTGGAGAAGACAGCAGTCGACGAAGTAGTACAGGCGTTGGAGCAATCGGTCAACTCGGATACACCGCTATACGTGGAAGTGGACGAAGATGACGATGACGATGTGGAACATGTTCAGGTCTATATTGGATAGATTCTGTGATGGAATGAGTTTGTGAAGGAGGTTCACATGGCAAGCACAGAAGAACGGATGAAAATCCTGAAAATGATCGACGAAGGGAAACTCAGTGCAGAAGAAGGCGCAAAACTACTTGCTGCCCTGAGTGCTGGGCGGAGTACTCCCGCTCCCTATGTAGCAGGCGGTGCACGCTGGTTGCGGGTGCGGGTAACAGACCTGGGCAGTGGTCGCACCAAGGCAACCGTACAAATCCCCATCAGCTTGATGGAAGCCGGGATGAAGATCGGTGCGCATTTTGCTCCTGAAGTGGCGGGCGTGGATATGAACGAAATTATGACCGCCCTGCGCGCCGGGATGACCGGCAAGATCATCGATGCGATGGATGAGGAAGATGGCGAACATGTCGAGATCTACGTGGAGTGAGTTATCGATCAGAAAAAATGATCCTCCTTAAATCATCCGACCAGATACATCTTTTGGGGAATGCCTCCTGGCAGGTAACCTCGTAATATTCTTCTGGGTATGACAAATCAGCCCAGAGCCGGGAAACTTGCTTTGGGCACCCAAGCAATAGTTTGAAAAAGAAAGGTTTTCTTATGGCTAAGAAAGCTCCTCTACTCACGCGCACATTGGTCATCCTGTTGTTCAGCATGATCATGGCAAATATTGGGGGTCAAATGTATGGCCCGCTCCTGCCTCTCTATGTACAGGATCTTGGGGCAGATGTTGCACAAGTTGGTATTTTCTTCACCCTTTCGATGATCGCCCCGTTGCTGTTCCAGATCCTTGGCGGTTGGCTCTCGGATGCGATTGGCCGGGTGCAGGCGATCGCGATTGGCAGCCTGGCAGGTTTGGCAGGGTATATCATGTTTGCGATTGCTCCTTCCTGGGGCTGGTTGCTCCTGGCAATGGTGGGTCTCTCGATGGCTTCATCGTTCGTGGGACCGAGCTTCCAGGCTTTTGTTGCCGAAGAGTCTAAGGAAGAGAATCGCGGGCGCGTATTCGGGATCGTACAGGGCGTCTTCCTGGTCGTGGGTGTCATTGGCGCTCCGCTGGGCGGCATCCTGGCCGATAAGTATGGCTTCCGGTTGATGTTTGGGGTGGCGGCCGGACTGTATGGCATTGCTACATTCATCCGCCTGTTCATGGCCCGCAAGATCCGAAAGGTCGAACAGATGGAATCCACTGCACCACGCGAGAAACCGACCTTTGCCCATCTCAAGAAGAGCCTGCTTGCCATCTTTGGGTTGATCACGGCCGGCGGGATCGTGACCTGGATCTTCATCTCTGATGGCGTCGGCGATGTAACCTTCATCATGGTCGGGAACCTGTTCCCGCTCTTTATGAACAATATCAAGGGGTTGACGATGACCCAGATCGGCATCCTGGGTTCGGTTTCTTCTGTGGCTGCGATGATCTTCATGGCTCTCGGAGGCCTTCTCTCGGATAAGCGCGGCGAGCGCGTGGGTATTGTACTGGGCAACCTACTCGTTGGTGGAGCGATCATCATGATGTTGAATGTAAGTTCTTTTTACCTGTTCATCATCGCCTGGGCTTTGTTGGGGATGGGCAACGCACTGGCCGGCCCGGCCTATAACTCCCTGATATCCAAGGCTGTTCCGCAAAACCTGCGCGGCACGGCTTTCGGACTCTTCTCCACCAGCCTGGGACTGATCTCCCTGCCTTCACCATACATCGGGGCGGCCTTGTGGGAGAAATTCGGCCCACGCGTGCCGTTCTAT
>Ga0105093_10000185_pt1 | contig 23568 bp, 24 predicted proteins | sample PPLLak3March2015_2_FD_79111 | JGI IMG/M metagenome (GOLD analysis project Ga0105093, IMG submission 79111) | Freshwater sediment microbial communities from Prairie Pothole Lake near Jamestown, North Dakota, USA - PPLs Lake P8 Core (3) Depth... | ecosystem: Environmental > Aquatic > Freshwater >... | reverse complement strand
GCCACGTTCTGCGACCCGTTGGGCCGCCTCGATTCCGGCGCCACCGCTCAGGTTTTTGCTGGAGTTTTCGATCACCTCGAATTCAAGGGTATCGGTCTCGACGATCAGGAAGCAGACGCACCGTCCGAAACGGGGGTCTACCAAATCATCAAGGGAAGGACCGGCGGCGCTGAGCGCAATTTTCATGGTTTTCACCTCATAGGGATCATTAGGTTCGGTTCATCGACGCAGGCCTTGTTCGCGGGGCGCAAGCTTGGGCGTCTTGGCGGAGCCCAACCCCGCCCGCTTTCCGATGCGGCTCGCATGACGAACCCGCCCGTCGTCCAAGTTGCCATCGAGAAAAGCGTTGATGACGTTTTCGAGTTCGCCGCCGAGAAAACCGACCACCCGGATGCCGGCTCCGATCAGCGCCTTTTCCAGCGTCAGGGAAATGGCTCCGCAAAGCAGCACTTCCACTCCCAGCTCGGACAGCTCCTTCACCCGTTCGAAAGAATCACGACTGGTCAGGCGCAGATGTTCCCGCTCGATCTCCCGGCGGCCTTCAACCTCCAACAGCAACAAACGATCCGCCACATCGAAGACGGGCGAGACGCGACCCTGCCAATGAGCCATCGCGACCTTCATGAGCACCAGGTGGAGCAATCGTCGTGCCAGTTGGCCGCCCAGCGGCCAACTCATTGAAAAAGGCAATGTTAGTGACTTCCGCCGGGAAATGTCATTGACTAAAACAATGCAATATGCAAAGGAGTAAAATGAATTTAGATGCAAAGTGCACGATTTCTACCTCAATGGCCAATGAACTTTTGGAAGGATTGGTCTCTGAGCTGCAAAGGAGAGCAGATGAAAGACGCCATCATCGGCCGCAGGCAGGATGTCATCCTGGATTCGATCAACGAGGGCGTGTTCACGGTGGATCCGCAATGGCGCATCACCGCGTTCAACCGGGCGGCCGAGCGGATTACGGGCGTCGCACGCAAGGAGGCCATCGGCAAAGCCTGCTGCGATGTGTTTCACGCCAGCATTTGTGAAAAAGACTGCGCGCTGAGAAAAACGTTTGAGACCGGCCGGCCGATCGTAAATGCCACCGCCCACATCATCAACCAGCAGGGCCGACGAGTGCCGATCCGCATCTCCACCGCGATTTTGAAAGATGACGATCGTCATGTCATCGGCGGTGTAGAGACGTTTCAGGATCTCAGCCTGGTCGAACAGCTCCAGAAGCAGCTCCGCAGCCACTACACCTTCGAAGACATCGTCGGGCGCAGTCCGGCCATGATGCGTCTGTTCGAACTGCTGCCCCAGATTGCAGCCAGCCGAAGCAGCGTTCTGATCGAAGGCCCCAGCGGAACCGGCAAGGAGTTGTTTGCGCGCGCGCTTCACAATCTCTCGCCGCGCCGGAAAAAAGCGTTCATCGCGGTGAACTGCGCCGCATTGCCGGACACGTTGCTGGAGAGCGAGCTTTTTGGTTACAAGGCCGGAGCGTTCACAGACGCCCGGCGCGACAAGGCGGGCCGCTTCGCCCTGGCCGACGGCGGCACGATCTTTTTGGATGAGATCGGCGATATTTCAGCAGCCCTGCAAGTGCGGCTGTTGAGGGTCCTGCAGGAACGGCTGGTGGAACCGCTGGGATCGGTCCAGACGATCCCGGTGGATGTCCGGGTGGTGGCGGCCACCAACAAAGATCTCACCAAACTCGTCCGGGGAGGAAAGTTCCGAGACGATCTTTATTATCGAATTCACGTCGTTCACCTGCAGCTGCCGAGCTTGAAACAGCGCAGAGAAGACATCCCGCTGTTGATCGATCACATCGTGGCCAAGTTCAACCGCCTGCAGAACAAGGACATCGCCGGGGTGTCGGTGGAGGCCATGGCCCGCCTCATGGAGCACGACTTCCCGGGCAATGTCCGCGAGCTGGAGAACATCATCGAGCAGGCGTTTGTCTTGTGCCGCGGAGGCATTATTGAACTGCATCACCTGCCGCCCGAACTGCGGCCGCCGGCCGCCGGGCCTTCGGAAACCATCGGCCCCATGAGCCTTCAAGCCATGGAAGCATTGATGATCACCGAAGTACTCCGGCGCCACCAGGGCAATCGGCGCAAGGCGGCCAGTGACCTGGGCATCGACGCCAGCACCCTGTATCGAAAAATAAAGAGCCTCCGGATCGACGTGCCTGAAGCCGACGGCCGCACCCGCCGAAAGTAGTCTTGCGCTTTGCAATGGTAGGCTGACTCCGCGGTTTTTGTTCCGTCCTCATTCGTCCCACCGGCCGTTCCAATCCTTTGAAATCATATACTATGCGGCTTTTAGCGGACTCTTTATGCGGCATGGCATGCCCCTTGCGATGCCGGAAGGCGGGTAGCTGCATCCAAATGCTGCGCCTTGATTGAATTTGCGAAACCGTTGGAAATTGAAATCCCATTCATAGAGGAGGAGCACCCATGGCGGAAGTCAAGCAACCCACGGAATCCAAGACCCCCAAACTAGCCGATCCCGAAGCGGCGTCGATCGATGCGGCCACGCAGCAGATGATCCAACGGGCGCACGAACTCGGCGTCGAAACGGCCTTCGACCGGGCCGTGACGCTCAAGCCCTGCAACATCGGCAACCAGGGCACCTGCTGCAAGAACTGCGGCATGGGTCCTTGCCGCCTGCCCCTGACGAAGTCCGGTGCGGAAGGGGAGGACGGCCGCAAGGGCATCTGCGGCGCTACGCCGAACACCATCGCGGCACGGAACTTCATCCGCATGATCGCCGGCGGCGCTGCGGCGCATTCCGACCATGGGCGAGCGGTGGCCGAGGTATTCCGGTCGGCCGCGCGCAAGGAGACCGATGCCTACCGGATCAAGGACACCCGCAAGCTGCTCGATGTGGCCCAATGGCTGGGGGTGGATACCACGGTGGAGGTCGACGGCCAGGTGATGGCCCGGGACATGGACGAAATCGCCGTAGAGGTCTCTGAAAAGGCGATGAACGAATGGGGCAAGGCCGAGGGAGAGCTTTTGTTTGCCAAGCGGGCGCCCAAGCCCCGCTACGAGCTTTGGAAGAAGATGGGGGTCGTGCCCCGCAACATCGATCGCGAAATCGTCGAAATCATGCACCGCACTCACATCGGGGTGGATCAGGACTACCGCAACCTGATGAAGCAGGGCACCCGGGCGGCCATTGCCGACGGCTGGGGGGGATCGATGCTGGCCACCGATCTGCAGGATATCCTCTTCGGTACGCCCACCCCGCTGACTTCGGAAGCCAACCTGGGAGTGCTGAAAGCCGACATGGTCAACATCGTCATCCATGGCCATGAGCCCGTGCTTTCGGAGATGATCGTCGCCGCCACCAACACCCAGGAGATGCAGGACTATGCGCGCTCAAAGGGGGCCAAAGGGATCCAGCTCTCCGGCATTTGCTGCACGGCCAACGAAATCCTCCAGCGGCACGGGGTGCCGTTGTGCGGCACGTTTCTGCAGCAGGAACTGGCGATCATCACCGGCGCCTGCGATGCCATGGTGGTCGACATCCAGTGCATTTTTCAGAATCTAGCGAACGTCGCCAAGTGCTTCCACACCAAACTGATTACCACCCACCCCATCGCCCGGATGGAGCAGGACAACGTCATCCACATCGAATTCGACGAACACTACGCCATCGACGACGCCAAGCAGATCGTCAAGCTGGCCATCGACAATTTCAAAAACCGCAAGGCCGAAGTCATGATCCCGCGGCAGAAGGCGCCTATGATCGCGGGGTTCGGGGTGGAATCCATCGAATACCATCTCGGGGGAAGCTTCCGCGGGTCCTACCACCCGTTGAACGACAACATCATCAACGGACGCATCCGGGGCATCGGCGGGGTGGTAGGCTGCAACAACGTCCGGACCCGCCACAACGAGGGCCACATCCAGGTGGTGAAAGAGCTGATCAAAAACGACGTCATCGTGCTGACCACCGGCTGCAATGCCATTGCCTGCGCCATGGAGGGGCTGCTGACCCCCGAATCCGCCAAGGTGTTCTGCGGTCCGGGTTTGGCCGAGGTGTGTGAAACCGTGGGAATCCCGCCGGTGCTGCACTTGGGCTCGTGCGTGGACAACAGTCGCATCCTGCTGGCGGCGGTCGAGGTGGTCAAGGCCGGCGGTCTCGGCAACGACATCAGCGATCTGCCCGCGGCGGGCAGTGCGCCGGAATGGATGAGCGAGAAGGCCATCAGCATCGGCCACTACTTCGTCGCCTCGGGCGTCTACACGGTCTTCGGCGTCACCCTGCCGGTATCGGGCGCGCCGGTTTTTCAGAAGTACCTCTTCGAGGAATTCGAAAAGCTCTACGGCGGCATGTGGGACCTGGAGGTCGACCCCCTGCTTCACGCCCGGAAGATGATTGCCCACATCGATAAAAAGCGCAAGGCGCTCGGCATCGACCGGGCGCGGGCGCGCATCATGATGGACATGGCTTCGCGGCGGGCGCTGGAGACCGCCTGAGGCTCATCATCCATTCAAGCTAGAGTCGGCCCGATTCGGTTAAGGTCATTCATTTTTTAGTGGTGAGCAGCGCTTAGATCGACCCGCTACGGCCCGAGCTCCGTTTTGAACCGGAGGGCCTTATTCCGAAGGGAGGTATCGCGGAATGGCTAAAACCAGGACGCAGAACCCGGAAACCGTGACTTCGGAGGTAGTGAAAATCAACTGCCCGTATTGCCAAAAAAAAACATCGGTTATTCCGGCGGACGACTATCGCCCGATTTACGTGCAATGCCGTGTCTGTGGCAAGCGGTTCATCGCGGAGCGGATTCGGGGTGGCGTCGAGGCGATGAAAATAGAAGCCGCTGCGTCCTTGGACGACCCGGACCGCCGGGAGATTGAATTAGGCCAGGGGGATGAGGAATAACCAACGCTTCAGTGGCACCGCGCCCGGACCCTAAAAATTATTCAGAACGCTGCAGTGGCGGGCGGGATCCGAAAACAGACCGATTGCACTCGGACCTGAGCAGGTCGCCTGCCTAAGCCAAAAAAACAAAGCACTCGGAGAGGAGGTTCGCAAAATGACCATTCGAGGATGCTGTTTTGGTTTAGGGGTGATTTTGGCGATAGGTCTTCTGAGCGGTATCCTGCAGGGCAGGACTCCGCCCCCACCGGTCGAGGAGAGCACCTGTTTTTATTTGCGCAGCCTGCACTTCACCGCCAAGGGCATGGAGCATTGGTACAGCAAGAAAAACGGAGGGCTGGAACTGCTGAGCGGCGTTCCCTACGAGCAACTGGACTGCCAAGGCTGCCACGCTGCGGTGTGCGACCGCTGCCACAAGTCCGAGAAGAAGCAGGCGGACTGCAAAATCCAAGCCTATTCGATCGCTGCGGCCAAGAACCAGAGCATGTGCCTTCAATGTCATGGCCGCGAAAAGGCGATGATCTCCATCGACCATAAAGCCGGGCAGGAGAATGTGCACGTGGCGAAGGGCATGGAATGCGCAGACTGCCATTCGCAGAAGGAAATGCACGGGGACGGGATGGAATACCTGTCCTTGAAGCAACCCGGCGCGATGGACACGCAATGTGAGAATTGCCACGACGACCTCAAACCGACCGATGCCCACGAGGTTCACAAGGACAGGCTGGATTGCAAGGCGTGCCATGTGCGCCATGTGGTGAGCTGCACGAACTGCCATTTCGACACCTTTCTGGAGAAGGGCGTTCGAAAGGCGCTGCCGGTTTCCGGCTGGGTGTTTCTAATGAACCTCAACAACAAGGTGACCTCGGCCAGCATGCAGACCTTCGTCGTCAAGGGCGACAAGACTTTTCTCATGTTCGCCCCGCACATGAGCCATTCCATCGTCAAGAAGGGGCGCACTTGCGATGCATGCCATGCCACGGATACGATGCGGGCGACGCAGGCGGGCGCGGTGAAATTGACCTGGCTGCAGGATGGCAAGCTCCATAACCAAAAAGGGGTGATCCCGGTAGTCGATGGGGTGGACTACCAGTGTGTTTACCAGAATTTAAAGGACGACCAGTGGACGCCCATCGCCAACCCGGCCGCACCGATACGACAGTATGCAGCCTTCGGAAAGCCCTTGACGCGCCAACAGTTGGATCGGCTGGCTAAGAAGCAGGACATTCCGCCCCCGGAAATCCGCCCTCAAACAAAGAAATGAAGCAAAACAAGCACGCGAGGAGCCGGAGAGCCGTTGACCATTCTCGAACACCTGCTGCTTGGACTCGAATTTTCGATCCCGACAAGGGAAGTCCGCTTGGGCGTTTTTCACACCGCAGTGGTCACGCGCCGATGCGGGCTGGCTGCCAGCATGCCGCGGGATGCGCTGCGGCAAGCTCCGCCGCTAGTGCGGGAGCCCGGATTCCTGACGGACCGGTCGACAGAAGAATTGGCCCTGTTGGCTGGCTCGGACAGCCTCCTTGAAGCGGCGGTGGGGATGGCGACGATCAACTCCCTGTTGGAGGTCGACATAGATGCGTGCGTGGAGCTGAATGCCGCCGAACTCATACTCCAAAAGGGGGAGGGCCGGAACGTGGCTGTAGTCGGGCATTTCCCGTTCCTTCCGCGGGTGCGGGAGAAGGCTCATCGGCTTTGGGTCATCGAGAAAAACCCGCAAAAAGGGGATTTACCGGAGACGGCTGCCGATGCGCTCATCCCCCAGGCCGACGTGGTTGCCATCACCGGCACGGCGCTGACGAATCACACCCTGGAGCATCTGCTGGCCTTGTGCAGCCCCCGCGCCTATGTGATGCTATTGGGCGACACGGCGCCCCTCTCGCCCGTATTTTTTGAATACGGGGTGGACGCCGTCTGCGGCACCGTGGTCATCGACAGCGAATTGGCTTTGCGGTGTGTCAGTCAAGGCGCCACATTCCGACAGATCAGGGGGACGAAGCGGGTGGCCCTGGAAAACCACAGATAACAGCCGGCGCCGGAATGTCTGGCACGGCAAACGAAAGGAGTGCAGATGAAAGCGGGTTGCAGACTGAAGCGGGTGCTTAGCGGGATGGCTTTGTTGGCGGCAGGGGCGCTGCTCTTCAGCGCCGCGGCGAGCGCGGAGCCGCAGGGCAAGCTGGTCATGTTTCATGCCGGCAGCTTGTCCGTGCCCTTCGAGGCGATGGAAAAAGCTTTCGAGGCCAAGTACCCGAAAGTGGACTTGCAGCGGGAGGGCAGCGGCAGCCAACAGGCGGCCCGCAAGGTGACGGATCTGAAAAAGCCCTGCGACATCGTGGCCTCGGCGGACTACAAGGTGATCGACAAACTGCTCGTCCCGGCTTTCGGGGACTGGAACATCCGCTTTGCATCCAACCAGCTGGTGCTTTGCTATACGCCTAAGAGCAAATTTGCTGATCAAGTTAGCGAGCAAAACTGGCATGAAATTCTGCAGAAAAAAGAAGTAGTGTGGGGGCATTCCGATCCCAACCTGGACCCCTGCGGCTACCGGGCACTGATGGTCATTCAGTTGGCCGAAAAGCATTACAATAAACCCGGGCTTTACAATGCCGTCCTGGACAACCGGCCTGTCCAAAATGTGCGGCCCAAATCGGTGGAGCTGGTTGCCCTGCTCCAGACCGGCAACATGGACTACGCCTGGGAATATCTCTCGGTGGCGGTGCAGCACGGTTTAAAGTACGTCGTGCTGCCCGACGACATCAACCTGGGCAATTACCGGAAAGACCCCATCTACGCCCAAGCGGTGGTCAAGGTCACCGGCAAGGATCCGGGGACCTTCATGGAGCTCAAGGGGGACTCGTGCACCTATGGAGTCACCCTCGTCAAGACCGCGCCGAACCGGGAGGCGGCGATTGCGTTTCTGCGCTACATGCTGGACCCCGCAGGAGGGCTCAAGGTGCTGAAGGACATGGGGCAGCCGCCGTTCACGCCCTGTCGGGTTCCCAGCGCAAGCATGAAGGAGAAGCTGCCGGACGAACTGAAAGCCCTGGTTGAGGTACGCGATTAAGCCGTATGCATCGGACCGAGCCCTTCTTCTGGTGCATGCTCGCCTGCGGCCTTCTCGTTGGCGGATACATCGTTCTGCCGCTCCTGGAGCTGATGACCTCCTCCACCGCGGTCGATCTGCGCCAGAGTCTGCAGGATGGGGATGTGATGCGGTCGATCCGGCTGAGCATCCTCACCGCCGGAGCGGCGGCCGGTATCGCTTTTTTGTTCGGGACCCCGCTCGCGTACCTGTTGGCCCGGTACGACTTCCGGGGCAAACGTTTTTTGGAGGCGGTTATCGATCTGCCTATCGTAATCCCGCACCCAGTGGTCGGCATCGCCTTTTTGAGTATCGCGGGCCGGAATCACTGGATCGGGCAGGTGCTGCAGGACGCCGGTCTGCGGTTGCTGGGGAGCACGGCCGGCATCATCGCCGTGCTCACGTTTGTCGGGATGCCTTTTTATGTTCATTCCGCCAAATCAGGCTTTGAGGCCGTTTCCCCTCGGCTGGAGAAGATTTCGCGCAGCCTGGGCGCCTCCATGTCCGGCACCTTTGTCCGTATCACCTTGCCGTTGGCCTGGCGCAGCCTGCTTTCGGGGATCATCATGTGCGGCGCGCGGGCCATCAGCGAGTTCGGGGCCGTGGTGGTGGTGGCATACCATCCCATGACGGCTCCGGTCCTGATCTACGAGCGGTTTGAGGGCTACGGCTTGAAATATTCCCAGCCGGTGGCGTTTTGGCTGGTTTCATTCTGTTTGGGGTTGTTCTTCCTGCTGCGTATTTTGGCGTTGAGAAAACCGACGGCAACATGATCCGGATCGAGCATCTGTCCGTCCGCTTCAAGGATTTCCATCTCGGGACGATCGATTTCGTGGTGGAAGAAGGCCAATTCTTCGTGCTCATGGGGCCTACGGGCGCGGGCAAGACCGTGCTCCTCGAATCCATCGCCGGCCTGGTTTCACTAGAAAGCGGCCGAATTCGAATCGCCGGAGTCGACGTCACCCGCATGCCCCCGGAGCGGCGGGGGGTGGGAATCGTTTACCAGGATCAGGGCCTTTTCCCCCATATGGATGTTCGGAGCAACATCGTTTATGGGTTGAAATTCTGCGGGGCCGGCCGTGCGGAGGGGCAGAAGCGCCTGGACCGTCTGATCGATTTGCTGGGAATTGCCCACCTGCTGCGGCGGTTGCCGGTGAATTTGAGCGGCGGTGAGAAGCAGCGCGTCGCCCTGGCGCGGGCGTTGATCGTTCATCCGCACGTGCTGCTGCTCGACGAGCCGCTGTCGGCGATCGACCCCGGCTTCCGGGAAGACCTTCGCGGGGCGCTCAAACGACTGCACCGGGCCTCCGGGACGACGTTCCTGATGGTCACCCACGATTTCGGGGAGGCGCTGACATTGGCCGACCGGGGGGCTGTCCTTCATCGCGGTGCGATCGAGCAGGCTGGCCCGATTGAACAGATTTTTCGGGCGCCGGCATCCCTGGCCGTGGCGGAGTTTGTCGGCATGAAGAATCTTTTTCAGGCCACCGTTGAAAACGGGCGCGTGCGCCTTGCCCGCCGAACGGACTCCGCGGCGTCATCGGGCGGGAACCATTACCGCCATGCGGCCATCCGACCGGAAGATCTCGTGGTGAGCCGAACCGCTCCGCCTCCGGAGAACGCATGTGCCTACCGCGGGACGGTATCGGCGGTGGTCGGCTGCGGGTTCGGCCACGAGGTGTATGTCCAGGCGGAGGAACTCACTTTCACCGCGAGGCTGACCCGGCGGGCGCTGATGGACGATCAGATCTGTGAAGGCGCGGACATTTTCATTTCCTTCGACCCGGCCGCCCTGCATGTTTGGTAGCGCCGCGGACACGCTGGAGAGGTCCACCGTGGACTGGGGGCGACGGCGAGGGCGGCGAGACCGCAGGGATGCTGATGGAATCAGGAGGCACGGAATTTGTCTGATTGGGAATATCAAGGAGAACTATCAAATTGAACCGGGAGTGCGAGCATGAAAGGAGGACCGACGGATGGATGAAAATGTGATTCGGCTGGGTGGAAAGAAGCGATCGACCTTTATGGATCAGGTTAGAGAGCTTCTTCCGGAAGGCGGAAACCTGAACCTTTGCCTGACCTGCGGGGCGTGCTCTTCGGGTTGTCCGGCGACCGGGCTGGAGGGCATGGATCCGCGGAAGTTTCTGCGGATGGCCGCGCTCGGAATGGACGAGGAGATCCTTACATCCAATTGGGTATGGATGTGCACCATGTGCCAGCGTTGCATTTATGTATGCCCCATGAAAATCGACATCCCGCGGCTGATATACAACGCGCGGGCCAGCTGGCCCCGGGAAAAGCGGCCCAAGGGCATCCTGGGATCGTGCGACATGGCGCTGCGAAACGACAGCATCAGCGCCATGGGGGCCTCCCCCGAAGATTTCCAGTTTGTCGTGGAGGATGTGCTCGAAGAGTACCGCGAGGCTCAGCCGGAGTTCGCCGACATGCAGGCGCCCATCGACAAAATGGGGGCCGAGTTCTTTTTGAATCAGAATTCGAGGGAGCCCGTCACCGAACCGGATGAAATGGTGCCCTTGTGGAAAATATTGCACCTCGCAGGGGCCGACTGGACCTATGGCTCCAAGGGTTGGGGTGGGGAAAACTACTGTATGTTTCTCGCCGATAGCGATGCGTGGAAGCACACCACCGGCATCGCAGCAAAGCAGGCGGACTATTTGGGGTGCAAGGTCTTTCTCAACACCGAGTGAGGGCACGTGACCTTCTCAGTCCTGGAGGGACTGAAAAAGTTCAATATCGAGCACAAATTCGTCGTCAAGAACATCTATGAATACTACGCCAAGTGGATCCGGGAGGGCCGGCTCAAGGTCAGCTCCGACTGGAACAAGGACCTGAAGATCAAGTTCACGGTGCAGGACCCCTGCCAGATCGTGAGAAAGAGTTACGGGGACCCGATCGCCGAGGACCTGCGCTTCGTGGTCAAATCGGTGGTGGGCGAAGAGAACTTCATCGACATGCAGCCGAACCGCTCGAATAACTACTGCTGCGGCGGCGGCGGCGGCTTCCTGCAGTCCGGGTTCAAAGAGCAACGGCTGGCCTATGGAAAGCTTAAGGACGAACAGATCAAGGCCACGGGGGCGAACTATTGCATCGCGGGCTGCCACAACTGCCACGCCCAGATCCATGAGCTGAGCGAGCACTACGGCGGCGGTTACCCCGTCGTTCACCTGTGGACGCTTATTTGTCTTTCCCTGGGGGTGCTCGGGCCGAACGAACGGACGTATCTGGGTGACGATTTGAGAGAAGTCAACGTATTTCACCCGGAAACAGGCAAGTAAGACAGGCCCGGCCGGAGGACCCCGCCCTGCGGTTCTCCGGCCGGGCCTTTTTATCCTAAACGGCTTCCGAGAAAGTCGATTTAAAATCCCCCTGCCCCCCTTGGTCAAAGGGGGAAATGAAGGAATAGACAGCGCCCCAGGGGCGGGTGGGGGAGGAGTCGGCCTGAGCTCAGTCCTCGTCCGAATGCGTTTCGCCTTCCGGTACCGTTTCCCCCGGGCGCCAGGTTTCGAACTGGCGGGGGGTCACCGAATCTCCAGCTTTGATTTTTTTCTCAACCCAAACGATGCGCATGTTGCATTCTTGGAATTTTTTCCCGTGAATTTTACGGTGCTCACTGAGTGCAACTTCGGCGTCATTTCTTGTTCGATGGACCGAGGTGACCCTTTTCAAGGGCTTTTCCAACTCGTGCTCGTCAAAAATGATTGCATACATAGCGAATCTCCTTGTCGTGAACCTGAACGGCACTTAGAGCTATGCGTTGAAAAAGGCCTTCCGCACCATTGGCTTCACGGGACGCTGACAGGAACCCCCTCGTAGGGCGTTCGTTTAGTTGACTTGAGCTGTTTCGGGTCCCGCATCGTTTTGAGAATTTCGATGCTGTGTTTATAGCCCCTGGACAGCCGGGCCATGTCCAGCGCCATCCCGGCAATCTGCGCCACAGCCTGAACGAGATTGACATCGTCGATGGTGAACTCCCACGGTTCGGCGGTGTAAACCCGCAGGGAGCCGATCACCTGGCCGTGGATCGCAATCGGCACCGACAGAAGGGAGGCGATACCCTCTTTTCGGGCCTCTCGAGGGTATTGAATGCGCGGGTCGTCGCCGACGTCGTAAATGGCCACCGGCCCTTTCTCGAGCGATTCGGCAATCGACTTGACGGCACTGAGCGGGCCCTTGTCAAGGTATTCGCGGCTCAGACCGTTGGCGGCGGCCAGTTCCAGTTCATGCGACTTTTGGTTGACCAGAAACAGGGCCGCGCCCTTGGCTTTTAAGGCGGTTTTTACGGCTTCCACCGTGGTCACGACAACGTCTTCAGGGTCTTTGCTCATCGATATGGCCTCGGTCACTTTCAACAGGGTTTCATAATGCATCGAGTGTTTTTCCATGGCATCCTCCTGTGGGATAGTGGTGAGGATCAAACCGGCAGGATCGGCCGGAGAAATTTGAAATCGATCGGAGTTCGCCGTTGATATGAGAAGGAGGATGAGGACTGCGGTGGTTCAGTTAAGCCAGCGTCCGTTTCAGGGTCGATGGAACGGGAGCGACAAGGGCGAAAGCCTCCTCATATACGACAACTGAGCAATCGCCATGCCAGCACGGGACGACTGACGATAACCTTTTGAAAAGAAAATATAAGCCGTATTTATCAGCACACGGATAGAGGGAATAGACGTGCATTTTGCAACTATAGCTAGCTGATCAATCCGCACCGTGCACGACATTACGCTATAACCTTTATTTATGTGTCCGCAGGCTGTGCGCTGAAGCAGGCGATACACAACCGGCGGCTTCGGTGCTTGTGCAAACGGCTCTCCATGACCGCCTCACCGCAGCAATCGCAGGTCAGGCTTGAAAGAATCCTGGCCCTGGCCGGTGGGTCCGCCTGCACCGGCTTGAGATCGAACAGGTCTTCAAGCCGTGCCTGCATGACGTTCGCGGTGATTTCTGTCCGGATGGCCTGCCAGCGTTTCTGCTCCTCCTGGGTGAGGCCTTCGGAATTCATCTTGCGATGCAGCCCGGCCAGGGTTTCCACCTCGTTGCCCAAAATGGAGGGCTTTGCGACCACCCGCAGCGATTTGCCGTCCGCCCGCCGGAAGAATGAGAATGCGTTCTTGCCGTAATCCAGATGGATCAGGTTCCCCTTGCCGAAGGTGCAGCCGGTCAGGTACTGCACGGCGTCGACCCCGCACATGTCCGTTTCCACCACGGCGACGATCTCCTCATCGCCGTCGCGTCCGACTTCGCGCAGCCCCATTTCAGCGGCGCGGATGCCGATGGCCAGCCCCGGACACATGTGCCCGTGAAACCGGATGGTGGCATCGATCAGGTCTTTCCCAAAACTGCATTCCATGGGTCAATTCCTCCCTTCTCCGTTGCGTTCCAACGGAATGATCCAGGGGCAGCCGCGATGCAGGTGGATTTCCACCGGAACACCGTAAACGGCCGCCACCATGCCCGCCGTCACCTCGTTGGATCGGCCGGCTGCAAAGACGGCGCCGTCCTTCAGGAAAATAAACTTGTCCGCCCAGCGCAGGGCTTTGTTCAGGTCGTGCATGGTCATGACCGCGGCCACCTCGTGCTGATCGGTGACCTGCCGGATGATTTTGAGGATGTCGATCTGGTTCCGCAGATCAAGGCTGCTGGTGGGCTCGTCCAGGAGCAGCAGCCGCGGCTTCTGCACCAAGGCGCGGGCAATGGCGACTTTCTGGAGTTCGCCGCCGCTCAACTGGTCGATGTAGCGCATGGCCAGCGGCTCGAGGCTCAAGCGTTCGATGGCGGCGCCGGCCAGGCGCAGGTCTTGCTCGGATAGCCGCCAGCGAAGGTGCGGCCTGCGGCCCAGCAGAATAGCATCGAAGACCGTCAAACGCGCGGCCTCCGTCCGTTGGGCAACATAGCCGACCCGGCGGGCGATGTCCATGGAGTCCATTTTCAGGACGTCGAGCCCGTCCACGAGAACAGACCCCGCCGCCGGCCGGAGGTTGGCATTGATGCATTTGAGCAGGGTGGTTTTGCCCACCCCGTTCGGGCCGAGAATCGCCAGAAGCTCACCGGCCTTCAGCGCGAAGCGGATATCCCGCAGGACGCTCCGGCTGTCATAGCGGAACTCGACACCGATCACATCGAGGATCACCGCCGATAGCCCTTCAGGATGAGGTAAATGAACACCGGTGCACCGGTGAAGGCCGTCAGTACCGAGACCGGCAGCACATTCGGAGCGAGAACGATCCGGGCGATGGTGTCGGAGGCCAGCAGCAGGACGGAGCCCGTCAAGAGGGTCGCCGGCAACAGGAAGCGGTGATCGCCGCCGATCACCCGCCGAACGATGTGGGGACAGACCAATCCCACGAAACCGATGACCCCCAGGAAGGCGACCGTAACGGCGGTGACGAGCGAGGCGACGAGCATGCCATGCATGCGCACACGCTCCACTTTCACCCCGAGGCCTTTGGCGGTTTCGTCCCCGCCGTCGACGGCGTTGTAATCCCAGCGCTTCAGAAAGAAAAAGACCGCTGCCGCGAGGGTAATCAGGGCCAGAATCACGATCTCAGGCCAGGAGGCCCGGGCCGCATCCCCGAAGGTCCAGAACACCATGGCCGCCAGCTGGACGTCGTCGGCGAAAAACTGCAGGAACATGATTCCGGCCGAAAAAAGTGCGCTCAAGGCCACACCCGCCAGCACCATGATCTCCGGCGTTGCCCCCCGGATGCGGGAAATGCCCACGATGACCCAGGCGGTGAGCGCGCAGCAGATGAAGGCCGAAGCGGTGGTCAGGTACGGGTTGGATAGGGTGATCGCCCCTACGATGGTGCTGCTCATCGTTCCGGTACCGAGCAGCATGACGGAGAGCGCGGCGCCGAAGGCGGCGGCGTGGGAAATCCCGAGGGTGAAGGGCGAACCCAGCGGGTTGCGCAGCACGGACTGCATCACCGCGCCGGCCATGGCGAGCGCCGCCCCGCCGATCACCGCCGCCAAGGCCTGCGGCAGACGGATCCGCCAGATAATGGCATCCATCTGAGGCGATAGGCTGGCGCCCATGAGGGTGCGGCCGACGTCCGCCAGCGGCAGCGTGGCCGCCCCGACTGCAATGCTGACCACGATCAGGACGACGAGCAGGATGCCGGCGGTGGAAATGAAAGCGGTCTTGCGGCCGATGTAGCGCCGGTATTCCTCAGGAATATGTCCGGATTGCAGGTGCATGCGGGCAGCGCTTCAGTTTACGGGGATCTTCCGGTAAACCAGACCCTGGAATTCCTGGTTCATGGCCTGGAACACGGGCTTGCCGACCAGAAAAGCATAGATCTCGTCGGCCTTGGCAACCGGGTCCACATCGGTGAACCTCGTGGGATAAAGCAGTTTTCCGATAAAATAGGCATTCGCCAGGATCGAGCCGAAATTTTGCGTGTACCAGTTGTAGGGTAGAAGGCCGTATACCTCGCCCCTCTCGACCGCATTCAGCGTCCGGTAGGCCGGATCGGTCCTGAGTTCGAAGAGTCCGCCCGATTTCTCTCCCATCTGCAAGGTCGACAAATCCAAAAACAGGATCTCGGGGTTCCACTCCACGATTTTTTCCTTGGCGACGCTGACGGCTCCGGACGGCTTGCCGATCGAGGAGGGGTCCTGGGCCACGTTGCGTGCGTTCACAAAGCCGAAGGGAGGGTAGCCAGGCTCGGTCGACTGAAACCCGTGCGGGCCTTTCATCGCAATCCCGCCGACAAAGCAGCTCCTGCGGCTGCTGGCCGGGACATTCGAGGTGCGTTGCGCCAGATCGGAGATGAGCTTATCGAAATTGCCGATGACCGCCTCGGTCCGTTCCTGCTTGCCGAGCACCTGTCCCATGATACGAAGTGATTTATATAGGTTCGGGCGTTGATGCTCGAGGTCCCCATAGTCCAAAATGATCACCGGGATTCCGGTTTTCTGCTGAAGCTTCTCCGGGTCGTGGCCCAGGGTGGGTGAGGTTTTGAAGATCACCTGGGGTGCAGGATTGAGGCTCATGATGAGTTCCGGGTTGTCGTATCCCCTGAATTCACCGAACAACGGCAGAGTCTTGAAATGTGGATTGGCCAGGGAATAGGGCCGGGCATCGAACTGGGGCCGCTTCTTTTCGATGTCGTCGACCGCGACCACCCGATCCTGGGCTTGAAGATAGACCAAAAGCCGAAGGCATCCTGGCCCGGAGCAAATCACCCGCTCGGCAGGAACGGGCACATGGTGCCGACGGCCGGCGCTATCGGCAATCTCCTCTGCCGAAACCCATCCTGCCACCATCAGCAGAACCGTTCCCACCAGCATCTGACAAGGCTTTTTCATCCAGATCTCCTGCTTCCAGAAATAAAAAAGGCTGCCAACCGTCGGCCGCTATAAGCGGGCGGTTTTCGCAGCCTTCTTGGCCGAATTTAATTATGATTCAGGCAGAAAAACTGGCGCCTTCAGGCAACCGTAATTGCGATAAAACTAAATTAAAGCGATTTTTTTGTCAACCCAGGAATTCGGTCCAGCCTTTACTTTTTTTTGGACTCCCGCGGCAAGCGAGGGGTGTTAAAGGCTCCGTAATCATCGTCTATGACTTTCACCACCATTACTGTGATATCATCGGCCTGCTCACCCTGGCCACGAAATTCCTCGACGGCATCCAAAACAGCGATGGCGATGGCTCTCGCCGGTTCGCCGGCATTATTCCGGATTACTCGCATCCAGCGGTCTTTTCCGAACATCTGTCCGGCCGGGTTGCGTGCCTCCCAAATCCCGTCGGTGCCGATGACGATCACCTGGCCGGCGGCAAGCGGCAGGGCGGATTCGGCAAACCGCGTGGCATTCGATACTCCCAGGGGAGCCCCCTCCCCGGCGAGGTCATGAAACCGATCCTGCCGCGGGTCGTACAGGAGCGCGGGATCGTGCCCGGCCCGAACCCATTGAATCCGCAGGGCTGCCCGGTCGATCCGCGCCAGAAAGAGTGTCATGAACTCGCCGGAATATTCGACGTCCTCGACGAATTTTTGATTGACGTCGGCGACCATCTCGGCCAGCGAGCCCGAAAGCGATGCCCGCAGGCGCAGAAAAGCGCGGGCCGTGGCCATGGTGATGGCGGAAGGAATTCCGTGGCCGGATACATCGCCCACCGCCACGCATAATCGCTGCCGGCCGCCCTCGCCGACGCAGAGGAAGTCGTGGTAGTCTCCCCCCACCTTTTCGCTGTATAGCGACAGGGCATGGATATCCAGGCCCGGGATTTGAGGCGCCGCGCGGGGCAGGAGGCTCTGCTGAATTTCCACGGCTGCCTGCAATGCCTCACGGTCGCGATAGTGCTCCTTTAGTTGGGGGCCGACACGGTTGAAGATTTCCCCCATCGAACCGAACTCGTCCTTTGAATCAATTTTTGCCCTGGCTTCGAAATCACCCGCCGCCAGCCGCCGGGCGGCAGCGGACAGTTCTTCCAAGGGCCTGGTGACTGTGCGGGAAAAAGAGAAAACCACGATGGCGTTCACGGCCGCCAGCAGAACGAGAAATCCGCCGGTAAGGTGTTCCACCCGCTGCAATCGCTCCTGGATGGCCGTTTGAACCGGCTGGGCCCGGCGCAGCAGGTCGGCAGCCGGAAAAATCACCACCAGGGCCGCTCCCTGATAGGGCAGGGGGGTGACGGCCCAGTAGGCATCCTGCCCGGCGAACGGCATCCGGACGATGCGCGAAGTGCGTCGAGCGATATCCTGAACGAGCTCTTTTCCTCCTGCGGGTTCGGGAAATTTCAGATAGCCGTGCCCAGGGGTTGCTTTCTCGCGGTATTCGAGGAGAATTCTCAGGCCGGTTCCTGCGGACTCCGGCTGCTCTTCCAGCATGCAAAGCATGGCGCTGGCCCGCTCCGGCAGATCCACAAACGCCATGGTTCTTTCCAGCAGGTGATCCAAGGCCACTGCAACGCTCACCACGCCGATGGGCCGTTCGTCATCATCTTCCAGAAGAAGGGAGACGGAGGTCCCCCAGCGTCCGGAAGCCTCTTCCCGGTAGGGCCGCGACCATGAAAACACGCTTTCCTTGAAGGCGTTGCGATACCATGGTTCAAGGGTCACGTCTCCGGAGCGCAGGCCGGGTTGGCGGCAGGGGTATAACGCGGCCATACCGCCCACCCGCGCTGTGCGCTGCTGAAAAATCAGATCGCCCAAATGCTCCGAAATGGCCGCAAAGGTGGTTGCGATGGCGGCGATCCGCCGGACTTCTTGCCGGTGCGCCATCGCGTTCGAATCCGGTGCGACCACGCAAAGACGCGAGGGCAGGGATTCGTCGCTGGAATTGGATGGAGGAACGTTGGCCGCGCCCGGCAGGCGGCCATCGTCATGGGCCGGCTGCCGGTGCGTCTGCCGGACAGAATCGGACAGGAAGAACAACGCCATGGAGATGCGCTCCCGCTCCATGTTCAGGGCTTCGCCGAAGCTCTTCAACAACGCTTGGATGTCGTTCCGGGCGGCAGCCAAGCGGTTGGTTTGAACTTCGACCGAGAGGGCGTCGGCCATGGCCTGGACGTTGTGGATGCCGAACGCCCTCAGGGCCACGATCGGCAGGATCGAGACCGTCAGCAGCATCAGCAGAAGTTTCCAGCGGAATTTCATGTCGTTTCTTTTCTCGACGCCATTGCCAGCGTAAGACTCGGCCGCTCGGCGAAGAGCGCATCCCTTCGCCGACGATCCGGAAGTCAGCAAGAATCATGCTTGATGAACTCGTAAAACGTCATCCGAATCGATGACTTCGTAAAGAGGCCAAGATCAAGGCGCGCGAATCTCGTGCCGCGAGGCGTACTTGCCGTACGCCGCAGCGGCAACGAGATGAAGCGCAACGCAGAGATTGGACTATTTACGAAGTCATCATGCTTGCAGTACTTTTTTAAGATCGACGCCGTATTTGCGCATGCGGTTCCACACCGTGACCCGGTTGATGCCGAGCAGCCGGGCCGCCCGGGTCTGGTTGCCATTCGTGCGGCGCAGGGCCTCGATCAGCGCGTTTTTTTCCGGGGAACCGCCGGCCGGGGGCCTGTCGAGCGCTCCGGCATCGTTCTGGGAGAACTGCGGCGGGAGGTGATCGGTGTCGACCTTGCCGGATTCGGCGATGACAAACGCATACTCGAGCGCGCTTTTCAGCTCGCGTACGTTTCCCGGCCAGGAATAATCCATGAAAAGCTTCATGGCGTGGGGAGTCAGTCCGTTGATGCCCTTGCCGGTCATGCGCTGCAGGCGCTGGATGAAGCTGCTGATCAGAATCGGAATGTCTTCTCTGCGCTCGCGCAGGGGCGGAAGATAGATGGGGATCACGTTGATGCGGAAAAAAAGGTCTTCGCGGAACCGCTTGTGGGCGATCATCTCCAGCAGGTTCTTGTTGGTCGCGGAGATGATCCGCACATCGACGCTGATCGGATGGTGATCGCCGACCCGTTCGAACTGCTGGGTCTCCAGCACCCGTAAAAGCTTTACCTGGACGGACAGCGGAATGTCGCCGATCTCGTCCAAAAGCCGCATGACTTGCGGTGAATGCCATTTCAACGGTGGCGGCGGGGAGGCCGTCAAGCACGCGGACATGTCCCGCCAGCTTCTCGATCCCGAACGCAGCTGCGACGTCCACATGGGCGGCTATGACTTTCAGTGTTCGGAATGCCACCGCACCCGCAACCATAAAATCGCAGGCCGCAGCACCTCGGTGCCGGTGTCCGAAGGCGGTTTCAGCTGTGAGAATTGCCACGGCGAGCAACCGCACTCCTGCGATAGTTTGCTGGATCATCATCTGAACAAACACGCCGAAACTATCGCCTGCAACACCTGCCACTCTCCAGTGTATGCCAAATGCAAGCCGACGGTGGTCTCCTGGGACTGGTCCAAGGCCGGCGACAAGACCCGCAAGCCTAAGAAAGACAAGTACGGCATGGAGGACTACAACTGGATGAAGGGTGAGTTTGTCTGGGTCGAATCCGGTAAGCCGATCTACACCTGGTACAACGGCTCCATGAAGCGCATCCTTCTAAACGACAAGGTGGATCCCGATGTGCCGTACCTCAACCTGACCGAGCCGGTGGGCTCGATCAAGGACCCCGGCTCCAAGATCTCGCCGTTCAAGTTCATGGAGGGCGTCAACGCGGTCGATCTCGAACACCGTCACATCATGGTGCCGCACCTGTTCCCCAAGAACAAGGAGGACACGACCGCCTACTGGAAGCACCTGGACTGGCAGAAGGCCTACACCACCGGCATGCAGGCGGCCCATCTGCCTTACAGCGGCAAGTACAAGTGGGTCAACACCCGCATGTACTGGGGCATCGAGCACGAGGTCATGCCGGCCGACATGGCGCTCTCCTGCGTGCAGTGCCACGAAAGCCTGAAGAGCGAGCGCAACTGCAACCGCTGCCACCAGGACAACAAGAACGTGGACTTCAAGAAGATCGCGCAGAAAGGCACCGACTTCAGCTACATGGCCTCGAAGGGCCGGGATGTGAGCCACCTGATCGGGACGACGGACTACATCGACTTCAAGGCCTTGGGCTACAAGGGCGATCCGATCATCCACGGCGGGCGCTTCAAGAAGCTGCCCTTGGGTTACAAGCCGCAATAGCCATTCGCTATGTGATCTCTATAAATGGGCATCCGGGAGTTTTCTTAACTCGGATGCCCATTATTTTCTTTATTTCTTTTTCAGGAATTCTTCAGGATCGATGCCAGCTTGTCTTAAAATGACCCGAAGTGTGCCTTCGGGCATATCGCCAGGATGGTTGGGGATGGTGGTGTAACGGTCGGTTCGTTCGTTGTACCAGATCTCGTGGCTTCCGGCCGCTTGGCGGTCAAAAGCAAAACCAAACGCCTTGAGACAGTTGATGATCTGTCGGTATTTAAAACCGGACAAGCGTCCCATATCAGGCGTTGACAATCAGCGGGTAATCAAAAGAATCGGCAATGGGTTCAAGTTTCATGCTTCCGGAGCGGAGGGCACGAGCCTCGATTAGCTTGCGGGCTACATCACGGGCAATCTCTAAAGCCTCTGTGGCTGTTCTTCCCTGGGCTACCAGCCCCTGAACGTCTTCTGAGGTAGCCAGGTACACACCTTCAGGGAGCTTCTCGATATGAAGATAAATGATTCTTTCCATATTGCACTCCTTATAGGGCATCATTTGTATTGTCATTTACACCATATGTTATTTTGATGAGCTCGTAAATAGTCTGAACTTGAAGCGATGGTATTCATCTCGGTGTATTGAGATTGACTTTCTTGGCAGGTTTGTCGGTCAGGAGGAACCCTTTGGGCGCTTGCTTGAGGTCTTGCGGTGGTAGGGAGTTGACATTTAACGAATACGATCGATCCCTGTTGAGGGTTTTCGGCTTCTGGTGCTCATCCGGGTTCCTGAAATCGTTTTTGTTCTTTGTCTCCCCGTGTTCTTCAGGTAATGCCATTCTCAGTCCAGTCTCTCTGCCTCAGCTTTGTGCCGTTGTTTGATACCGCCTCTGGCATGGCGGTTGCTGATAACCTACCTGCTGTACCGGTTGCAGCAGGCAGGCGCTTATGTCGCAGGCGGTTTATCGGCCGAAAGAGCCGCAAAACTCCTCTTACTACCAATGCGTGCAGGATCATTTTCGCCGACCTACCTATCTCAAGACTTGATTGACCTACCACACCCTTAAATCTATATCTGGTTTAGACCCATACTACCTCCATAATTATCCAATCTTGTTTTTCTACTATACGGTAGCACCTTCTACTATAATGACGATTGGTCGTTGTTTTCACTGAGTAGGTAGGTACTCGGAAAGATTATCGGAGAGTCCGGGGTAGGACCAATGTCATCACAGGCGCGCAACCGGCGGCGGAAAGCTGCGTTAGACAATTTACAGGGCTGAGAGACCCGGAAGGAGGATCATATGCTTTACACAATTGCTTTAGTACTGGGCGTTCTGTGGCTGCTGGGATTGGTGACAGGATACACGGCGGGATATTATATCCACATCCTGCTGGTCATTGCTGTTGTCATGGTGCTGCTCAACCTCATTCAAGGGAGGAGATCGGTATAGTGCAGTTGCACATAGAGAAGAGTTATCGGCATTGTGATAGCGATTAAAATGCAGCCTCAACGAGGGGCATTGAGACCGCATAATTCACTGCCCCCGGGATTGGCTCAATCATTCCAGCGCACCTGCTAACCTATAATGATTTTCTAGACTGAGCTGTTCACAGCCAATCTCCCGGTAATCTGAACTACGCCGGGTTAACCGCATGAGACAACCAAGGAGGTTAACATGATGCTTGCAAATCGTTTTAGGGTTGCACCCAATACAGTAGCGTATGCTGACGAGGAGAAAAAAAAGCTAGTAGTGGAGTTCGCCATTCCAGGAGCGCCAACGGAAACCATCGATCTGAAGTTCCTGCCAGACAGCCTCCACCTGACAGCGCCGGCAAATGACATCGAGTATGTTGCAGCACTGGCTTTAGCTTGGCCGGTGAAACCTGACAAGGCCGAAGCGACCTACGAGCACGGCCTGCTCCGAGTCGAGGTGCCCTTCAAAGATCCCATGGAAGATGCTACGAAGGTCGCCATCAAAGTAGGAGGCGCAGACACCAAGACCAAGAAAATCAAAGGCTGAAGGCCCGTTAACTTGAGAGAGACTCTTCTTGTTCTACCACGGATGACGCCCAATCCACCGGGGCCGGAAATGCAATTCCCTTATGCGATAATGTAGATTGGGCCAGCGCGGGTGAAGGTAGCTGTACGGGGTGGTCCGGTCATCAACGACGCCACCATTATTGACGCTCGGGCTGTTGGCCTTCACGAAATCGCCGAGATTATTGACAACGGCTCTGATGCTCCGGGCACCCTACTTGGCGATTGCAGCCAGGAGTTCAAACGGCGATTCGCCGAGGCGGACCTGATTCTTGCCAAGGGGCAGGGCAATTTCGAGACGCTCAGCGATGAGCCTCTCAATATCTTCTTTCTGCTCAAGGCCAAGTGCTCCGTGATTGCCGCCTATGCCGGGGTGCCGTTTGGCACGCACGTTCTGGCACGGTCCGAAGCCAGGATCACGGGATTGGGAGGTGCGTCATGATTCGCTACTCCTCTATACTCAACAAATTGCTCCTCCGATCTTTTGCAGCCGCAAGTGCCGAGGTTGTGACTGCGTATCCACTTACCGCTTCGTGGCATATTCGTTCAGATAAACCAACAGTTCTCGGAAACATACCAGCATCCAGAGTAGAAGAGCCATGCCATTGAAGGAGGTGTGACCAAGATGAGCGACTTCAAACAACAACTGCAGAAAATGAAAACACATCCGGGTTTCATTGCGGCGCTTGATCAAAGCGGTGGCAGCACGCCAAAGGCGCTGGGTCTTTACAGAGTCAAGGAAGATGCTTGGTCCAACGAGGATGAGATGTTTGCGATCGTGCATCAGATGCGCACGCGCATCATTACCAGCCCCAGTTTCACCGGCGAGCGGATTCTTGCCGCCATCCTTTTCGAAAACACCATGGACAGGGACATTGAGGGGCAGCCTACCGCGGACTATCTTTGGAATGTGAAACGTGTTGTGCCTTTCCTGAAAGTGGACAAGGGCCTTGCAGCGGAGAAGACCGGTGTTCAG
>Ga0105093_10000180_pt1 | contig 23860 bp, 17 predicted proteins | sample PPLLak3March2015_2_FD_79111 | JGI IMG/M metagenome (GOLD analysis project Ga0105093, IMG submission 79111) | Freshwater sediment microbial communities from Prairie Pothole Lake near Jamestown, North Dakota, USA - PPLs Lake P8 Core (3) Depth... | ecosystem: Environmental > Aquatic > Freshwater >... | reverse complement strand
GCTTGAAGACTGTCGAATCGGCCTCTCGTCATGCACGAAAAGTCTTTTTCATCACGGCGATTGTCATGGTGTACACCTGGCTGACGCTGGCCTCGGTTACCGACGCCACTTTGCTTTTGCAGTTCGATGCCCTGAAATTACCTTTCGCGGGTATCACCATTCCGGCGACGGCGTTTTTCGGAGCCATGCCGATAATTCTCCTTTGCCTGTTTATTTACTTCCAATTATTGCAGCAGAGAGTATGGGAAGCGATGGCCGATCTCCCGGCCGTTTTTCCCGACGGGACACCGCTGAACAAAAAAGTGTACCCCTGGCTGTTGAACGGTATTGCCGGAGCGCATGTCACATTCATCAGGAAGAACCGCCCCGTTTTTTCACGTTTCCAGAATGCCATTTCGATCATTGTCGCCTGGTGGCTTATACCATATACCATGCTCTGGTTTTGGGTACGGTACCTGTCGAAACGGGATTGGATGATAAGCGGCATTCACATCGGCGCGGTTTCGCTGGCGATCGGCTTCAGCTTCTTCTTTATCTTTCTGGCTCGGCGAACCCTGCGGGGACAAAGCCTGCGGGGGCACGGTCCGGTTATCCGCACCCTGCTTTTCCTGATACTTGCCGGGTTTTTCTCGGTGGCATCGTACGGTATCATTGAATACAATCCCGATACGACCGAAAAGCAGCCGCTGGCCTTTGTCATGACCATCGCCGAAAAACTCGGTTTCAATACCAATGTCAACTTTTCCAATATCGATGTATCGATGAAACCTTCCGGCTGGACCGGCGAGGAAAGCCAGATCAGCGAGGTGCGCGGAGCGCCACTGGCCGGCATGAAACTTCCCAATGCCCAAGCCGTCAATGCCTTTCTGGTCAAGGCCGATTTGCAGGGAGCCGACCTGTCGTATTCTTTGCTCGATTCGGCCGACCTGCGCTACGCCAATCTATCCTCGGCCGATTTTAGCGGGTCCAGCATGGTATCGGCGAACCTGCAGTACGCCATTATGGCCGGCACCGTTCTCGATGGGGCCGATATCCGCGACGCCGATTTCTCGCGCGTGACCGGTTTGACTCCGCGGACTCTCTACAGCGCGACCAACTGGCTGCAGGCTAAATTCGGAGGAGACATCCTCGATTCCCTGGGACTGCCGGCGGATCACAACGACCGGATTGCCCGCCGGGACCTATCCGGGGCAGACCTCAGCGGAGCGAATTTCCGGGATATTTCTCTGGCCGGTTTCAATCTGTCCGGTACTAATCTGCAGAATGCCGATCTGGAAGCGGTGATACTCGACAGCGCCAATCTTTTCCTGACCGACCTTCGCAAGGCCCGGGGATTGAATTTGAAGCAGATTCGCAAATCCCGTAACTGGCTGTTCGCCATGTATGATGATGAATTGATACAGACCCTGGGGCTTCCTCAGAGCCACAACGAGCTGGCGTCCCAGCGCGATTTCAGAACCTATGACCTCAAGGGAGTGAATCTTTCCGAGGTGGACCTGAAAGGGGCCAATCTGCGGAAGGTCGATTTGACCGGTGCGGTGCTTGAGGGAGTGAATCTCCAGGATGCCGATTTGTATGCCGTGAAACTCAATAATGCCGATTTATCCAATGCCAATTTCAAAGGGACAATCCTCCTTGATACCGATCTCCGGGGGGCTAAATTAACCGGCGTCAAAGGGCTTACCATCGATCAACTGCGCTGGGCGATTATCGATAGCTCCACCGTTGTTCCTGAATATCTCAATATCCCCGAACTCGAAAAACTCATCAATAAACAGCTTTAATCCCCGCTCCTGTTCAGAATTAAAACAGAGGCGAGCGAAGTCCGTTTCGCTTTATGCGGATATAAAACTCTGCGCAAAATTAGACGATATAGAATACTGAGCACAATTCAAGAGCCCGGACGGCTTCGGAAAATCCTGAATTATTCCGATTCGATCGTCCGGGGCCAACAGTCGCTTAATCCGGAGAAAGGGGAGACTGTGTTTAAGAATTTGAGTATGGGCGTCAAGCTGGTCGGCGGCTTTATCATAGTTGCCGCGATTACCCTCGCGGTCGGTTTTATCGGGTGGAATGGAATTCGCAATTATTCCACTAGTTCCGAACAGATCCTTGCCGCAGATCAGATATCAAGGGACTTAATCAGGAAAGAAATCAATCATCTATACTGGATACTCGATGTCGGGAAATTCCAGCGCGATACTACTCTGGTCGAACTGAATGTCGAAAAGGATCCCGATAGCTGCGCCTATGGCAAATGGCTGAAAAGCGAAGAAAGAAAAAATCTCGAATCGCAGGTACCGGGCCTGAATGAAATATTAAGCATGACGGAAGAACCGCATAAACATCTGCACGAGTCCGCCTTTGAACTGGAAATGCTTCTGATGCAGGGTTCCTGGATGCGCGAGGAAGCGTTCCGCCTGTACTCCGAAGAAACCACCGCCCATTTGCAGGAAATGCAGAATCACCTTGCCCGGGCTCGTCAATTGGCCGACAGCATTTCCCAGCAGGTTCATACCGAGGCAGAAAAGAAGGCCCGGCAATTCATTCTATATTCGGTGGTCGCCATGATATTCGGAACGATTTTGGCCCTTACGCTCGGCGTACTGATGACAAGGTCTATCGGCAAACCGATCAGAATCATCATTGATAGTATCACCAGAGGAACCGATCAAGTGCGCGATTCCTCGGCTCATATCGCCGAATCGGCGCAATCGCTGGCCGAAGGAGCCTCGCAGCAGGCTTCGGCGCTCGAAGAGACTTCGTCGTCGCTGGAAGTGATGTCCGGGATGACCCGCAAGAACGCCGAAAACGCCAAACAAGCCAACGAACTAACCCGGGGAGCCAGCAGTTCGGCCGATCAGGGGGCGGAAGCGATGCGGTCGATGGCCGGAGCAATGCAGGAAATCAAGCGGTCTTCGGATGAAACCGCCAAAATAATTCGGGTAATCGACGAAATCGCCTTTCAGACCAATCTTCTGGCTCTTAATGCCGCGGTCGAAGCCGCTCGAGCAGGAGAAGCCGGCAAGGGGTTCGCCGTGGTTGCCGAAGAAGTCCGGAATTTGGCCAAGCGTTCCGCCGATGCCTCCCGCAATACCGGAGAGCTGCTTAAAGGTTCGCAAAAACGGGCTGATGAAGGGGTCCAGGCCACTGAGGAAGTTGAAAAGATTCTTAACGATATCAACAGCGGAATCAAAACCGTTTCCGAATTGATTGCCGAATTAAGTTCCTCAAGCGACGAACAGGCACAGGGAATCGAGCAGATAAATAATTCCGTTTCGCAAATAGACGACGTGACCCAGCAAAACGCTTCGAATGCCGAAGAATCGTCGTCGGCCGGCGAAGAATTGGCCGCTCAGGCGGTGGTCATGCAGGAAGCGGTCAACGAGCTGGCCAGTCTGATTTATGGGAGAAAAGGACGTCCGGTCGATGCGAATGAGCAACAGGCCGGTCCGTCGCGGAAACCCGCGGAGAAAGCCCCTCGCGAAAAATTGCAGCGCATTGCCGCGTACACTGCCGGAGATAATAGCATAAGAACACTGGATGACGAGGAAACCGGCGGGTTTTAATCAGCCGCCGGTCAGCTTTTTGAGTTTCAACTCCCGCTGCCGCACGGCTTCGAACATGAATATCCCGGCCGCTACCGATACATTCAGGTTATCGAAATTCCCCGGCATGGGGATTCGTGCCAGAAAATCGCATTCTTTCTGAGTCAGTCGGCGCATCCCGAATCCTTCGGATCCCATGACCAGCGCAATCGGGCCCGACAGGTCGATATCGTACAGCGGACTTTCTCCTTTATGATCGGCGCCCACAATCCACACACCCAGCTCTTTCAATTCCCGTATGGTTCGGGCCAGGTTGGTCACCTGTATGAACGGGACTTTTTCCGCTCCGCCGGATGCCACTTTCCGTGCCGTATCGGTCAGCCCGACTGAGCGATCTTTGGGAGCCACCACGGCGTGCACTCCGGCCGCCGCGGCGGTCCGCAGGCAGGCCCCGAGGTTATGCGGGTCCTGCACGCCGTCGAGAATGAGGATTAACGGGGGTTCGCTGAGATTATCGACGATGATATACAGGTCATCCTCGTTGAAGCCTTTTATCTCCGATGAAAGGTCGGCATGTTTCGGTTTTCGATCCGAACCCGGTTTGTCTCGTCCCGGCATTAGGTATATACCATCCGCTTAAAATGTTTTAACCGACATTAATCTTGTCGTCGGCGGTGCTTTTCTGCGAATCCAGTTTTTCGCGATATCTTACCGCGGCTCCGATAAAATCACGGAACAGGGGATGAGCCTTGGTCGGACGGGATTTCAGTTCAGGATGAAACTGCGAAGCCACGAACCAGGGGTGATCGGCCACTTCGATTATTTCCACCAGTTTTTTATCAGGAGAAATCCCGACCAGCTTGAACGATGTCCCCTCGAACATGCTGCGGTAGGCATTGTTGAATTCATAGCGGTGCCGGTGACGTTCCGATATCTTTTCCATTTCGTAGGCCTTGTACGATTTCGATTCCGGATCGAGAATGCAGTCGTACGCTCCGAGCCGCATGGTCCCGCCGAGATTGGTTACCCCTTCCTGGTCGGCCATCAGGTGTATCACCGGGTGCTTCAGTTCGGCGTAAAATTCATAACTGTGCGCGTCCTGCAAGCCGCAGACATTCCGGGCGTATTCGATTACGGCACACTGCATCCCGAGGCAGATCCCGAGGAAGGGAATATTATTTTCGCGGACATAGCGGATCGATTCGATTTTTCCTTCGACCCCACGCTCGCCGAATCCTCCCGGTATCAACAGCCCGTCGATTCCCGCCAAATTTTTCTCCGATCCGGTCTTCTTGATGTCTTCGGAAGAAACCCAGATAAGATCCACCCGAGCGTCGTTTTCAACTCCGGCATGAATGAAAGCTTCAATAATGGACTTATAGGCGTCCTTGAGGTAAACGTACTTGCCGCAGATGGCGATTTTTACCCGGTGGCCGGGATGCTTGATCCTGTCGACCATTTCTTCCCAGTCCGAAATATTAGCCGGCGGAGCATCTATTTTCAGTTGGTCGCAAATTATCTGATCGACATGGTACTGGTGGAAATTCACGGGAACTTCATAAATGGTTTCGACATCCACCGCCGAAATGACATTGCGCGAAGAAACATTGCAGAACAGCCCGATTTTCTTGCGGATCGATTCATCAAGCGGTTTCTCGGTCCGGCAGAGTAGAATCTGCGGTTGAATCCCGATTTCCCGAAGCATCTTCACCGAATGCTGCGTCGGCTTGGTTTTGACTTCACCCGCGGTGGGAATGTACGGCACCAGGGTCAGGTGAATGAACATGGTATCTTCCGGCTCGCTTTCCAGGGCCATCTGGCGGATAGCTTCGAGGAAGGTCTGCCCCTCGATATCGCCGACCGTCCCGCCGATCTCGACTATGACTACATCGGTTTCGGGGTCGGCTTTGGCCGGTTTGCGGATATGGGTCTTGATTTCTTCGGTGATGTGCGGAATCACCTGCACCGTCGCCCCGAGGTAATCGCCGCGCCGTTCACGGGTAATGACCGTATGGTACACCTGGCCGTTGGTGACATTGTTGTCGCGGGTCATGGTTTTGTCGAGGAACCGTTCGTAGTGCCCCAGGTCGAGATCGGTTTCGGAACCGTCATCCAGCACGAACACCTCGCCGTGCTGGAACGGGTTCATGGTTCCGGGATCGACATTGATGTAGGGATCACATTTGATCATCGATACATTCAGACCGCGCCGTTTCAGAAGCAGACCGATCGATGCCGAGGCGATTCCTTTCCCCAGCGCCGATACCACCCCGCCGGTCACAAAAATATATTTGGTACGTTTTTCAGACACCTTCCTACCTCTATCTGCTAAGATTTGATATTTTCCAGTCTTACAAGATCTTCGGGAGTATCGATGGAGTAAATCTTGCTCTTGGTCTTAAATAGTTTGATCGAGCCGCCGTTTTCGAGAATCCGCAGTTGCTCCAGCGATTCTGCCTTTTCCAGCGGAGTCCGGGGCCAGGAAGTAAATTCTTTCAGCGCCCCCCTCCGGTAAAAATAAACCCCGATATGATATAAATAGGGAAAGCCCCCCAGGCGGTTGCCGTTTATCCCCTGCAGAAACGGCACGGGGTACCTCGTGAACCACAAGGCGTTCCCCCGGATATCCTCGACCACCTTAACCCGGTTGGGGTCGTAGAGAGCGTCTTCCGATTCCACCCTCTTTGCGAAAGTGGCGTATTTAATGGAGTTATCAGCCAGCATCGCCTCGATAACCCGGTCGAATTCACGCGCTTTCAGGCCCAGGTTATCGGCCTGGATATTGATTATTATGGCTCCCCCGAGCTTTTGGGCCGCTTCGGCGGTCCGGTCAGAGCCGGTCCGGTGTTTTTTCGAAGTCCTGACCACGGCTCCTCCGAAATTTCTCACCGCCCGGATAATCTCGTCCGAATCGGTCGCCACCGCTACCTGGTCGATTCGATTGGCCCGGGAAAGTTCGGTATAAAGCCGTTCGATCAGAGATTTCCCGCCGATCGAGGCCAAAGGTTTACCGGGGAACCGCGAAGATCCCATCCGGGCCGGAATCACCGCCAGAACGCGAGATTTCACATTTTTCCCTTTCCGGAAAAACAGGGTAAAGGTCCTTTTAATATGCCTTTGTAAGGGTCGGAATTCGGCTTGAGAAGAGGTCCGAAATTTCGGTCGGATTTTCGGGGGCAGTATACTGTGGAGATGAAAACGCCGAATATGGAGCATTTTCTCAGTGGCACAAGTGAAGATACGGCAGACTTAAAAGTGAGTCAAGGTTTTTATTTTTTGGGGGAAGAATTTCATTTCCGCCAACTATTGCCGCATTGCGTCGCAAGAATTATCGGAAAAAAGGCGGCCGGGGGCCGCCTTTTTTTGTTTCACTGACACATTTTAACCCCCGCTTACTCAAGCTTTCCCACTCATGGCCGATACCTATACTGTTGTGTCATTTTGAAACAAAAGGGACTAAACAATCATGATTGAAACAATCTCCCCGTTTCAAACCAAAGAAACCGAAAACAGCCTTGTCGACAATTTCAACGACAGCACCGTCCTGTTCAGGCTAGCGCTGGAATTGTACTACGGCGAAAGTTTGTCGGATTCTTCGCGGGAATTTCTCGACAGTATGGTGCCGGAACCGGCAATTGTACTGCTCATCGCGGGAAAAAGATATCTCCATCCCGATAATTTCGAAACGGTTCCGATCCGGCTCGTGCGGGATTCGGTCATCGAAAACCGCGCCGGCATTTATCGCCGGCGGTTGCACGACGATTTTCCCGGTACGATGCAAAGCCCGGAACTCTGCGCCTCGCTGATCGGCAAGAATCGTCAGGGGGAAGATGTCGCCGCCGGGATTCTGTACCCGAACGGATGGAATCCTTCGGGAATCAACGAAGATTTGCTGTACTGCATCCTGTCGAAACTCCGCAGCTACTATGGCGAATTCATCTCATCGTCGGCGGTGTCGAAATTGACCGATCCCGGCAACATGTACCACTATGCCGTTGATAGCGGGAATATGAATGTTATCGCTTCCGCCGAGCCGGAAATTGCGGCCTTCCGCCTGAAATCACCCGATGGCAAACCGCGTCTGGATGAAGAGGTCGAGGCTCTGCTGCAGAGCAATTTCGAGACTTCGGACGAATCTTTCGGGTTGAAATTGAAGAACCTTCAAATATCCAATTTTTCGCTTCAGAGCTATAAGTACAGCCTGATAAGCTTTGAACCGGCGGAATATGAAAAGCATGATCGGAAAGAAATCGAAGGATTACTGAGCCATTTTTCGCATCGTTTGAATAACAAGCTCGGAGCGCTCACTACCGCTGCCGATCAACTGGCGAGCGAGCTGGGGGAGACCGTTGACGAGGACGATGTCGAGCTGGCAGATATTATCAAATCCGAATGTGCCTATGTCAACCGCATGGTTTACAGATTCAGCGATTACATCCGCAGCGGGGAAATTACCCTTTCCCGGCTTAACCTGGTTGAGCTGATACGCGATATTCTGTCCTCATACAAAGGTTCATCTCTTAAAAGGGGTGTCGAATTCAATTTACAGCATGATAATGTTGAAATCGTGGGGGACCGCGAACAGCTCAAAACCGCGTTCAAAGAACTACTCGATAATGCCGTCGAAAACGGGAAGATTATAAAAATCAACATTGCGCGAAATCCCCGAATAGAAATTTCCATAAATAACGATTTGACCGAAAAGAGATATTCGGAATTGACCTCGGAATCATTCGATCCTTTCGAACCGTTTCTTTCTCTCGATAACCGCCGCCTGGGAATGGGGCTCCCGGTCGCTAAAAAGATAATCGAACGCAACAGCGGGACTATCGAATTTAAACCGGAACCATCCACCGGATTGACGGTTACCGTCACCTTTCCGGAACAGTCATAAGGAGATTTTTAAGCCGTGCACAACTATACCCATAAAGTTGCGAGAATTCTGCTGGTAGACGACGACCTGGCTTTCCGGAAAACAGCCGAAATTCTTCTCAAAAAGGCCGGATATACGGTTCTCGCCGCGGACGGAGTCAAAGAAGCCACCGCAGTCCTAAGGCAAAACAGCTTTGATCTTATTATTACCGATTTGAAAATGAATGACGGCACCGGGCTGGACCTGCTCACCGCGGCCAAAAAGCAGGACCCCGATATCGGAGTAATCCTGCTGACCGCTTACTCCTCAGTAAAAAGCGCAGTCGAGGCTATCAAGCAGGGAGCCAGCGACTATATCGACAAGCCGTTCGACAACGAGGAATTCCTGCTTTGCGTGGAAAGAACCCTGGAACATAAGAATATGCGCGAGGAATTGAATTTCCTGCGTGAAGAAATCGCTTTTAAATACGGCTTCGACAGCCTGGTCGGGACCTCGCCGCAGATGGAAAACCTTAAATCTCTTGCGGCCCGGGTGGCGGCCACCGATATTGCGGTCCTGATAACCGGCGAATCGGGAACCGGGAAAGAACTGCTGGCTCGAGCGGTGCATTACCATTCCAACCGCCGCAAGAAAAAATTCGTCACCATCGAGTGTACGTCCATTCCGGAAAACCTTCTGGAATCGGAATTTTTCGGGCATATCAAGGGATCGTTCACCAGCGCTTACAGCGACCATAAGGGATTGTTCGAGGAAGCCGACGGCGGCACGGTATTTCTCGATGAAGTCGGCGACATGCCCCTGAGCCTGCAATCGAAAATCCTTCGCGTCCTCCAGGAATCCGAAATCCGTCCGGTCGGGTCGGCAGTCTCGAAAAAGATCGATGTCCGGGTCATCGCGGCCACCAACCGGGGTCTTTCCGCCATGGTGAAGGCTGGAGAATTCCGCGAAGACCTGTTTTATCGCCTGAATGTTTTTCCCATCAACATCCTTCCGGTGCGGGCACGCATCGATGACATTTCGGTTCTGGCGGAGCATTTTATCCTGCTCGAGAATAAAAAACGCAACGGCAACCCGGTTTCGATTTCGACCGAAGCAATGGAAAAGCTTATCCGCCACAGCTGGCCGGGGAATGTCCGCGAACTGGAAAATACCATCAAGCGAGCCATGGCACTCTGTCAGGACGGAAGAATACAGGCCAGGGATATAATTTTCATTACCTCGGAAAAAATGACCACGGCGCCGACCAACCGGATGACGGCCTTTCTCGAGGACGCCGAAACCCTGGAAGATTCCCAGCGCAAGATGATCGAGCAGACGCTGACCGCCAACGACTGGAATTATACCAGGACTGCATCGAAACTGGGCATCGGCCGGACGACTCTGTGGCGCAAGATCAAGAAGTACAAAATCGACCGTAAAGAGGAAGTTTCGACTTGAGCTGACAACACCACGAACGGGGGCAAATTATGTGTGGCGGCAGCATTACCACGGAATGGCAAAGAAGCCGTTTCAAAGAAACCAACCGCGGAATTTCGGACCGGCAGGCCCCGTCCGAAATCACCGCCCGGGCGTTCGATTCCATCCTGGGCAAGGCCCGCAATATCAATAAGCTGTTTTTTTCGTTTTTGAAAAAATTCAACCGTTATCTTCCCGTAAATCGCGCCGCGCTGGTAATATATTCCGGCCGTGATCGAACCCTGAAAGTCATCGCCTTGAAAGGGGAGACGGCCCGCGAGGGCCTGGCGCTGACTCTTCCGGTCGAAAACTCGTTATTGCACCGGGTGTACAGCAGCAGAGCGACATATACCGCCAGCCAGCCCTTTTATTTCAGCGGGAACTTTATCGAACGGAAAATCCTGCTTAGTCCCGATACGAAAGCGGTGATGGTGGCGCCGTTATTCGATGGCGGTGACATATTCGGGTTGATTTGCATCTCTTCGCCGCGCGAAGCGGCCTTCGAAAACTGCGATCAGGGAGTTCTCGATAAGGTGTTCCGTAAGCTGGGAATCGTGATCGGGGATATGGCCCCGGTATTGAATATCTGATCAGCTGTTGTCCAGCGGCAACGACTGCTGACGTTTTATTCTGATTTTCGCGCGATTGTGATCCATCAGTGATGTCGAAAAGACATGCCCCCCTTTTCCATCCGCAACGAAATACAGGTAATCGGTACTGTCAGGCTTGAAAGCGGCTTTGATGGCTTCGAGCCCCGGCGAATTAATCGGCCCCGGCGGCAGACCGTACTTTTTGTATGTATTGTAAGGCGATTCGAGCAGGCGGATATCCCGGCGGTTCAGGGGCCGATCCAATCCTCCAATACCGTAAATCACGGTCGGGTCCGCCTGGAGCATCATCCGCTTTTCGAGGCGATTATGATAAACCGAAGAAACCATCCCCAGCTCGGTATTGTCGGAAACCTCGGCTTCGATAATCGAGGCCAGGGTCATTACCTCTTCAGGCTTTAGGCCGTTAGGGGCCACCGAAGTGAACATCCCATCAGTCTGCCGGAAGAATTCCGAAACCATGATATCAATTACCTCCCCGGCGTCGATACCGTACCACATGCGGTAAGTTTCCGGAAACAGATATCCCTCAAGCGACGGCAGGCTGTAGCGATTTCTGGTGTAGGCGCTGTCGAACACCAGGCGCATGAATACCGCCGAATCCACCTGCAGTTGCCCGGCGAATATCGAGGCAATCTTCCAGGAGGGAAGTCCCTCGGGAATGGTCACCATGACCGTGGCGATATCCCGATTTTTGAATTTCTGGTATATATCCCAGAGCGATACTTTGCCGAAAAAATCATAGCGTCCGGGAGCAATCTGCTTGTCGATTTTCGACCGAACCACTATTTGACGGAACAGGTAGCTGTCCTTTAGAACATTCTTATTCTTAAGGCTGGTAATGGCGTCTCCGAAAGTATGCTCATCGTCGATTATCACCGATTTGACTTCATACCCGATATTGTAGGGATAGAAAATCTTGAAAGACAAATATCCGCCGGCCACGATAAGCAGTATCAGGACGAATCCGAACACATGCCAGATAGATTTCACCGGATTGGCCGCCGACTGGATCAGGAAACCGATACCTTTAATAATCAGCAATGGCACCCCCAGGATGAGGATAACGGCCGTAACCGCCCAGTACAGGATATATTCGTAGAACTTGAACCTGGCTTTATTTTCAGTCTTTTCGCTCATCCAAAAACCGCTGTAATATAATCGCCGCGGCAATGCGGTCGATTTTTTCTTTATCTTTACCGGTCTTTTTGCCATGTTGCTGTATTATTTTTCTGGCCTCCGCCGAGCTGTCACGCTCATCATAAGTATAAATCGGCAGATCGGTTATTTCTTCCAGCCGCGCGATAAATTCGTCAATCATTATACACCGTTCGCCCGAACTCCCTCCGTCCGGCGCCAGCGGATACCCGACCACGATTCCGGTAATTTTTTCCCGCCTGATATCATCGGCGATTTCCGCCAGAGCTTTTTTAAGCGATTTATAGGTAATGGTTTTCCAGGCCGAGGCTATTCGGCCGGTCGGGTCCGATTTGGCCAGCCCGATCCTTCGTTCCCCGAAATCGATCGCGAGATAAATCCTATCTGACATGCCGTGAATTTATGGCAGTAACAGGCCGAAGTCAAAAACTTTGACTCCAAAGTGCTGTTTAATCACTTTGGACCGGTGGGCCTTCCCCTGCTCTTGACTTAAATTACCAAAATATCTATATTTTATGGCTAAACTGCGAGAGTGGCGGAATGGCAGACGCGCTGGATTTAGGATCCAGTCCTGTAAGGGGTGGGGGTTCAAGTCCCCCCTTTCGCATGGAATTATGAAACCAGGAGTGTAATTTTGAAGTCTGAAATTGTAAAGAGCGACGGTCTTGTGCGGGAAATCGCGGTCGAAATCGATGTCGATAGAGTTAAACAGGAATTCGAAAAGACTTTCGGCGAGTATCGCAAGAACGCCAAAATAAAAGGGTTCCGCCCCGGTAAAGCCCCCATGAATGTCATCCGTCAGAAATTCAGCGAAGTGGCCCGCGAGGATGTTCTCGAAAAACTGGTCGAGGAATCATACCCCAAGGTTTTGCAGGAAAACAAGATCAACGCCGCTACCCACCCCACCTTCCCGGCGGTTTTCATCGAGGAAGGCAAACCGCTGACATACACCGCCCGCGTCGAAGTCATGCCGGTAATCACCGAAGTGAATTATAATGAACTGAAACTCCCTATCGACAAAGTCGAAGTCCGCGACCCGGAAGTCGAGGTGGTCATAGATTATCTTCGGAAAAAGCATTCCACCCTGCGCAAAGTCGACCGGGAAGTAAACAAAAATGATGTTGTCAAAGCCGATTTGACCAAGGAGGAAGATGAATCCCGCGTCCTCGATGAAAACGAATATAAGGACATGGAAATCGACCTCGGAAGCGATATCATCGTAAAGGATTTCAAAACCGCGCTTCCGGGGCACAAGGCCGGCGAAGAGGTGGAAATCCCGGTAAAATATCCCGACGATTACGGCAACAAAGCCCTTGCGGGAAAAGCGATTAAATACAAAGCCAAAATCAACGAAGTGAATGAACGAATCTTGCCGGAACTGAACGACGCTTTCGCCAAACAGATCGGAGAAACCGAAACCTACCTTGAGCTTCGCCTTAAAATCCGCGAGGATTTAAAAAAGCAAAAAGAAATGGAGATGGAGAAATATCACCGGAACGAGGTTCAGCGGCAGTTTATCGAAAACAACCAGTTCGGGATTCCGGAAGGAATGGTCCAGAATTATCTGGAGCGAACCTACGAGCAGCAAAAAAAGCAGAACCCGGATCTGGACCGGGATGTCTTCCTGAATTCCTATCGGCATATCGCCGAGAACGGATTGCGCTGGACCCTCCTTACCAACAAGATCTCCGAAAGCGAAAAAATTGAAGTTTCCCAACAAGATACCGAAACATGGATTAAGAGTTTTGCGGATAATTATAATATGACCCTGGAGCAGGCTCAGGAAGCCCTTTCCAAATCGGGAAAAATACAGGAAATCAGGGATTCCATCTTAGATGAGAAAATTATGGATCACCTGATGAGCAAAGTTACGTATTTCCCGTTGGAAGATATGAAGGATACCGAAAATAAAATGGACGAGCCCGAAGCTTCGGGAACTTCGACGGAGGATAATAAATGACACTGATTCCGATGGTCGTGGAGCAAACCGGTCGCGGCGAACGCGCTTATGATATATATTCCCGGCTGCTCAAAGATCGCATTATCTTTATCGGATCGCCGATCGATGATAATATCGCCAACCTGGTGATAGCCCAGCTGTTGTTCCTGCAGGCCGAGGACCCCGAGAAAGATATTTATATCTATATCAATTCTCCGGGCGGTTCGGTCACGGCCGGAATGGCCATTTATGATACCATGCAGTTTGTCAAACCGGATGTCGCCACCACTTGTATGGGGATGGCCGCATCGATGGGAGCTTTCCTGCTTGCGGCCGGTAGCAAAGGCAAACGGGCGGCTCTTCCGAATTCCCGCATCATGATCCACCAGCCGTCGGCCGGAACCCAGGGTCAGGTGTCGGATATCGTCATCATGACCGAGGAATTCACCCGCACCAAGAAACGCCTCAACCAACTTCTCGTCAAGCATACCGGTCAGCCCATCGAAAGAATCGAAAAGGACACCGACCGCAATTTCTTCATGTCGCCCGGGGATGCGGTCGAGTACGGACTGATCGACAAAATTTATGAAGTTAAACCGAAGGATATGTAATCCAAAGTGGCAGATAAAAACAATAATTCATCGGATGAAAGAGGCGGATCGCACCATCGCTGTAACTTCTGCGGAAAGCCGGCCTCGAAAGTGAAACGCCTCTTTGCGGGCTACGAAGCCTTCATTTGCAACGAGTGCGTCTCGCTCTGTTATGACATTCTCGATTCGGCCCCGGATGATACCACGCCGGAAGAGATCGTCGATGTCCCAAAGCCTTCCGAAATAAAGAAACATCTCGATCATTATGTCATCGGGCAGGAGTTCGCCAAGAAGAACGTTTCGGTGGCGGTGTACAATCACTACAAGCGTATTAACGAAATGCTGCGCTCCGGGAAAAACGAAGACGATAACGGCACCGAACTGGAAAAATCGAACATCCTGTTGATCGGCCCGACCGGAACCGGAAAAACGCTTATTGCCCGAACCCTGGCCAGATTTCTGAAGGTCCCCTTCAGCATCGCCGACGCCACGGTGCTGACCGAGGCGGGGTACGTCGGAGAAGATGTCGAAAATATTCTCGTCCGTCTGTATCAGGCCTCCAATTTCAACCAGGCCCGGACGGAACGGGGGATTATCTATATCGACGAACTGGATAAAATCGCCCGGACCGACGGTAATCCTTCCATCACCCGTGATGTTTCCGGTGAAGGCGTTCAGCAGGGGCTTTTGAAAATACTCGAAGGGACCATCGCCAATATTCCTCCGAAGGGGGGACGTAAGCATCCCGAGCAGTCTTTCATACCGATTAATACTTCGAATATTCTTTTCATCTGCGGCGGTGCCTTCGAGGGTTTGGAAAAAATCGTGGCGCGACGGGTCGGCAAGAAGCATGTCGGTTTCGACGCCGAGCTGATCAATGTCACCGACAAATCTCCGGATATCCTGCTTCATACCGAACCGCAGGATCTTCTGTCATTCGGCCTCATCCCGGAATTGATCGGACGACTCCCGGTGGTAGCGCCGTTACAGCCGCTCGACAAGAATGCTCTCTTCTCGATTCTCACCGAACCGAAGAACGCCCTGGTGAAGCAGTATCAGCGGCTGTTCGAGCTGGAGAATATCAGACTGACCTTCGAAAAAGAGGCGCTCTGGGAAGCGGTCACGATCGCCGAAAAGAAAAAGACGGGGGCTCGCGCTCTCCGTGCCATCATGGAAAAAGCCATGCTCGATATTATGTACGATTCTCCGGGAAAGGACGATATCGAAGAAATCGTCATCACTACGGATGTCATCAACGGAACCGGCGAACCGAAGTACGGTTACAGGTCGCAAAAGAAAAAAACGGCATGATGTATATCATGAATAAAAATAAAAACCCCGATTCTGTCGGGGTTTTTTTTGAGGAGTTATGAAAGAATATTACAGCCGCCGCGCCTCGGAATACGAACGGATCTATAACCGCGACGATCCCCCGCGCCAGAAAGAACTCGATATCATCAGGCAGAAAGTCAGGACGGTCTTCGAGGGTAAAAGACTGCTCGACCTTGCCTGCGGGACCGGCTATTGGGCGGAATATGCCGCGAAATCGGCAAAAGCGATTTTGGGAATCGATTTCTCTGCGGAAGCCATCGATATTGCACGTTCCAAGCAGTACGGATGCCCGGCCGATTTTGTGGTGGGAGATATGTACAACCTGCCGGTGAGGGAGCGGAGTTTCGATGCCGTCATGGCCGGATTTCTGTTTTCTCATGTGCCTAAAGATAGAATCGCGAAGTTCCTCGATGAAATGGCAAGAGTCGCGGCACCCGGTGCGTACGTTCTGCTTTTCGATAATATCCTGATGGATGGATGCGGCGGAGAATTGATTGTACCGGCAGACGATGAGAATACTTATAAGCTGCGGAGATTAAGCGACGGGACCGAATATCGGGTTTTAAAAAACTATTACAGGAAGCCGCAGTTGAACGGCATTTTGCGTAAGCATCTTGCTCCAAGCATATCCGTGAGTACCGATTTTATGACTTATTACTGGGTTGCCGAGTTAACATAGATCAAAAAAAACCGGCGGATTATTCCGCCGGTTTTACTCAGTAGCGTTAGAGGCTTATTTTACCAGGATCATCTTTCTGGTTTCGACAAATCCCTCGGTTTTCAGGCAATAGAAATAAATGCCGCTTGAATATTCTGAAGCTTTCCATTGAACCTTATATGCCCCGGCTCCGTAAAATCCTTTCGCGGCTATGTGAACCTTTTGTCCCAGTATGTTGTAAATCGCGAGTTCGATTTCCCCGGCGACCGGCAGACTGAAATCGATAGTTGTCGAAGGATTGAATGGATTGGGATAATTCTGCCCCAGCGAGTATTCCAGCGGCATGACGACTGCTTCTTCCGGCTTGTATAGAATATTCGGAGTCCCCAGCGGGATAAATCCGGCCGGCATCAGGCCACCTCTTTCCCAGGCGACCGGATAGTACCAATGCTGCCAGGTATAAGTCCCGCCGACATAAGATTCGGCCAGGTACTTGATAGCCTGGGTCAGGGTGGCGCCATCCGCGGAAACTATCGAATTCTGACTGATGCAAACGCCGGCGACGTTAATCATCATTACCAGTAAGTGTGATTTCACTTTCCCGCCGGTGGAGAAATCAGGATTATCCAGGTAAATGTCAACCAGGTCGTCGAAGTTCAGGGGACGGGGAGGATTGTCGACATAGGTAACCCCCTCGATCATGATAGCATCGCCGTCACCACGATTGTAGTAGTGATCGAAGATAGTCTGGCCGTATGCATCGAAATCGAGGTCCCGGAATATCGGAAGACCGTCCAGGATTTTCTGAAGATAACTCTGGATGTTCCAGTAGTTCAGCATTTTCCCGGAAACGCACTCGGCCAGGTTGAAATTAACTTCAACGTCCGCTCCCTCGAGTGCCACCATTACCATCGGGTCGCCATCCGGTTGGAATCCCATTGGAGCGATTACCGTGACCAGGTATTCTCCGGCCTCGAGTTCTCCGAAAACGTACCCCCCGGCGGGATCGGTTGAAGTCTCTTCGAGCAGGTCGCCGTCGCTATTGAAAAGGTGTACTTTAACGTTGCCCAGCGGATTTCCCGCTCCGGTAACAAAACCGAAAATCGAGGCGGGGCTGGAGCCTCCTTCTTCATCGCCGACGGCGGCAATTGCATCGGCTCCGCAATATTTCCTGACCCGCATCCAGTCCACCATGAAATTGCTTTCCGGGACGGTATTGCGGGCGTAGGACATCAGCCATGGGTACATATCCATGGTCGGTACGAATGGAGCCCCCAGCATTTCCGGCGCATAGTCGTCAATCGAGAAATCGACGGTTCCATCGGTTTTGCGGAAGATTTTATATTTATGCCATTCGGTATCGAATGGAATGGAAGTCGGCACATAGCCGGAATTGCTTCCCGCCGATGTCGCTTGCATGACGTAGTACGTAAGATCTGGCCAGTCGATCATCCTGATGACGTTGGTCCATCCCATATCGGCCGGTTTGTAGCCCAGTTCCGATGCCGCATTCCCTTCAACCGGACCGGGATTCATTCCCGCCTCGGGATGCATGGCAAATGCTTCCATCAGGGTTCCGTTGCCGATCAGTTTGTTGCCGCCCATCTGGACATAGCTATTGGGAACTCCGGTCATGGTCAGGATTCCACCGGAAACATCGACCGATGCTCCGACCCCGGTATAAAGAACCGACCATTTTGCCAGGCTGCCGTCTTCATCGAAAGTATCGATGAATTCGAAAACGTCTTCCGCCCCCGCAATCGGGGCTTCCATATATACCGGCATAGTAGCCAGCCCCATGACATAATTCCCGGTGGAACCGGGGCTGCCCGTATAGGCGAAATAGTACGTATCGCCGAAACGGGTAACGGCGCCGCGGAACGCATCATACTGATCCCAGGCTCCTGCTCCGCCCCAGTCGAGAATGACCCCCTGCTTTTCGAAAGTCATCCAGTCCTCTGTGACCGCAACGGCGGTTCTCCAGGGGCTGCTCTTCGAAGAGCTTACGGTGTACCCTATATAGTACACATCATGCAATTCGATCACCCAGGGATCGGCGACCGTTCCGGCGTCATATGATCCGGGCGGGCCGAAAGCTATGCAGGGATTGCCCGGGAATTTGGTATACGGGCCCATAATATCGTCCGCTTCGGCATACCCGATTTGTTCGGTCGTACTTCCCGAATCCCCCATGTACATCAGGATCCACTTGCCGTCGTTTCTCTGGAATACGTACGGCTCGTCAACGCGAAACGCTTCCCATGCCTCGGTAACGGTCAGGACCGGCCCCTGGTAGGTGTACGGACCTCCGATATCCGCCGAAGTCGCCACCGAAATAGGATAAGGCGCCCCCACGTTTCTATCGGCGAAGAAAATATACCACAACCCGTCATAGTACTGGATATGCGGAGCGTTGGTATTTGCCAGCACCTGCCCGTGCCACTGCCAGGAAGTATGGTCATTCGGATTGTCGCTCCAGACAAGGCCGACCGACGACCCGCCGCGGTACATCGCGAATACCATCCAGTAATGCCCGGTGACTTCATCGTACACGATGTTTTCGCCGAGAAGCTGAGAGCCGTTACCGGGATCTCCGTTCGGAATTATATAGGTTGGATATTTATCCCATGGTCCGACCGGAGGCATCTCCACTATTTCCGGTCCCGGTGGAGCCGGGTTGCCGTAATACAGATAAATCATGGTTCCTGCAGTGGGGATGCTCGGCACCTTAACCCATATGGAAGCATTCTGACCGTCGGGATCCCAAACCTCTATCCAGGACGGAATAACTGTGACTCCGTCAGCGGCAGTTACCCGGATATCGGATCCGTCCGACAGGGCATAGCTGAAATCGAAATCCTCTCCCAGACTGAATTGTACCTGATAATCGAAAAGCTCTGATTGGCAGGGGTTTTCAATTGCGATCCCCCTGCGGTATTGCCATCCTTCCATCCATTGGCCATTCTGTGCCGATGCCGGAATTGCAAAGGCAATAATAAATGCGACGGAAAACATGGCGAATAATACCCTTGTGATTTTGATAGAGCTCATAGTCCACTCCTCATTCTGCGGTTTTAGAAAAATCGTTTATCAACCGGAAAAATCTCTCGCCTGCCTCCTTTCTTGATATTATTCCGGCAAGTAAATAAATGCCGAAGAGCGTAAACTCACCCGGACCAAATAGCGGCCCGAAACAGAAATTATTTTATTCGGAACAATCCGGCTATTAACACGAAATTCTAATGTGCTCTTTTGATAGGAAATATTGATTGTCGCTCTTGGAAATAATAAGAAGTGAATCTGCTTAAGTCAAGCGAAAACGGTCCGGCTCCGGTATTTGAATGCCAAAAGGAAATTTACTGGGAAGAACTGATAAGGATATCGGGGCTGTTTTTGATGATCTGCTGCATGCCGCTCCGCTCGAAAATACACCAGATAGGATAAGTCCCGCCGACCGGCCGGCCATGGACACGGGAGGGGGTGATGCGCGAGGCGTACAAGGCGCGTTTGAACTCCGCGGCAAATCCCAGTTCGGGATACCCGTCGTAAATCGTTTCGATACTGAGGATTTTTCCCGTGCCATCGATCGTCATCAGGACTATGACGGTGTCGACCAGCCCCAGGGGATTGAAGGGATGCTTGATATCGAGCCCGCTAATCCAGAGAGGGAAATTGAGGGTTCCGGGATCGGGGTACCCTCCGGCCCGTGATGCCCAGCCGATCCCCTTGAGGGGGCCTCTATAGTTGTCGGATACAGCGCGGGTATAGGCATCGTCCCCCGGTCTGAACCTGGAAAAGTCCGGCAAATCGGATGAGCCATCGGGGACTATCAGGATATCCCCCTTTCCAATCAGGGTCGCGAACGACAGTAAGGCCCTGTCGGGTGTGTCAAGCAGCGGAACGGCTTCCCCGGAAAAAGATTCTGGCGATTCCGGAATCACCGATAATCCGTGTTTCAATCCGCCGGAGCCTTCGGGGTCTCTGTCGCCGAGCCCCTGTCCGTAATTTAACGGAGGATAATCGGTTAATACGACATCGCCGGAATCGATAATCAGCATTCGGGTCGGCTCCATGTTCCAAAAAAGGAATCCGCATGTTATTGCGGTCAGGAATACTGCCGAACAGGTGCCAATCAGGAAATTCCGCTGGTAAGTAGTTTTTAAGCGGTTTGCCGGCAAAACGCCTCCTCTGTATTGCCTATCTAAATAAACGAGGGGATAGAGGGATAAGATTCACTAATACCTGAAAATAGTCACCCTCGCAAATTTCCGCTCTCCAATAACAAAAACGTATCAAACCCCGGATTTGTCAAGATCGATTCCGGTTACCGGAATCATCGTTTAGCGGCAAAAAAAAGGCGGGTCCGGAGACCCGCCCGAGTAGAGGTGGGGTTGCTTTTATCAGTCTACGAGAACTTTTTCGAGTCGTTCGCAAATGTAATCGACCTCGGCGTCGCTAATTACCAGCGGAGGAGAAATACGAATCGTATGTCCGTGGCTGTCGTTGGCCAGCATATTCAGATCGAGCAGTTTACGGCAGAAGGTCATGGCATCGCCCGATTTGACTTCAATACCGATAAACAGCCCGCGCCCGCGAACCACCTTAACATGACTGGATCGGGAAGCGATTTCTTCGATGCGCTTTTTCAACCTGGCACCGACCTCTGCCGAACGCTCCGAAAGATTTTCTTCTTTGAAAACCGTAAGAGCGGCGATACCGGCAACGCAGGCCAGAGGATAACCGCCGTAGGTTGATCCGTCGCTCCCGGCCCTGAATACCAGGTCCATCAACTTGCTATTGGTAACCATGGTCGATAGCGGAACCATCCCGCCCGAAATGGCCTTACCCAGGATAATGGCATCCGGAATAACCCCTTCGTGCTGGAAACTGAAATCTTTACCGGTCCGGCCCAGACCGACCTGGATTTCGTCGAAGGTCAAAAGGAGGTTGTGCTCATCGGCGATTTCGCGAAGGCCCTTCAGGAAGCCCGGCGGAGGAATATACATGCCCCCTTCGCCCTGCATCGGTTCCACCAGAATGCCGCAGGTATTCTTCGTAACCAGTTTCCTGGCGGCTTCAATGTCGCCGTACGGTGCGGATACGAATCCGGGAGTAAGCGGGCCGAAGCCTTCTTTATATTTTTTCGAAGTCGAGAACGATACCACTGTGATCATGCGGCCATGGAAGTTATTATCGAATACGATAATCTCCTGTTTGCCGTCTTCGATTCCCTTTTCTTTCCAGCCATAATAGCGCATCAGCTTGATAGCCGTTTCGACCGATTCCACGCCGCCGTTTTTGTTGAGAGCCTTATTCCCGTTTTTGCCGAACCGGGGGCCCATCTGCGGAACCAGCGTGCATAGCTTTTCCAGGAAATTGGAAAGGACATCGGTATAGACCACATTGGAAATTACCGACCCGTAACCCCCTTTAAGGGCGTCTACGAGAGCTTGAACGATTTTCGGGTGGTGATGCCCGGGATTGGCTGCGCTATATGCCGAAAGGCAGTCGAGGATTTTCCGTCCGTCGACGGTATACATCCAGGCACCTTCCGTCTTTCTTATAATCGCTTTCAGTCGGTTGTAGTGGTGGGCACCGTAAATCTCATCCAGTTCGAAAATGCGGTTGTCGGGCACGTTCGAAAAGCCGATTATCGGTTTGTTTTCAGTAGCTAAGGCCATACTCGCCTCCTTTCCGCAAATTTATTTTAGCCCAATAATATAATATCAGGAACGCTTCTTGGCAAGGGGGAGTTTCAGGGATTTTGTGAAAAATGTAACTAACTCCGAGTGGGCCCGGCCGGTTCTTTGCTTCGATCTCGCCTGAACCTGCTATCCGGGTTCTCCTCGAAATCAAAACTGGTCACAAACTGGTCGACCCAGCGAAAGATATCGTGATTCCTGATCGCCGCCCGCATCCGGTGAATACGATCCTGCTGCTCGTCATTCCCCATAAAATGCGCCCGGTGGATGGCCTGAGCCACTTCCTCGACATTGTAAGGATTGACCAGGATTGCCCCCACATTGAGTTCGCTGGCCGCGCCGGCGAACTCCGACAAAATCATCACACCCCGGTCGTCGATACAGGAAACACAATATTCCTTGGCGACCAGGTTCATCCCATCTTTCAATGGAGTAATCAGGGCGATATCAGCCGCGCGATAGACTCCGAACAGGCCGGTTTTGGAAAGGGTACCGTAGATATAGTGAATGGGGACCCAGCCGTGTTCGGTGAATTCCCCGTTAATACGCCCCACGGTTTCGTCGATTTGTTTTTTAAGTGCTTGATATTCAGGAACTTCCGTCCGGCTCGGAATCACCAGTTGAACCAGAGTGATTTTTTGCCGCATTTCGGGAAATATTCTCAGGCATCGTTCGAAAGCTTCCAGCCGATGTGGAATACCCTTGGTATAGTCCAATCGGTCTACCCCAAGCATGATTTTCTGTTGCGGGAATTTTTCGTGGAACAGCCAGGCGGCGTCAGCTACTTCTTTGGACCGGGCGAATTCGAACATCTGCTTGAAATCGATACTGATCGGAAACGCCCCGATACGGGTGATATGATTATTATAGCGAATGTAGGGGAATTTGCGGTGGTGACTGATCTTGGCCTCGGGAAGCAGATGCCTCAGGCACTGGATAAAATTGCGGCGATCCCGTTCGGTCTGAAATCCCACCAGGCGATAAGATAAAAGCCCTTTGATAATTTCCGACCGCCACGGGAGCTTGATGAAAATGTCTTTGGGGGGAAACGGGATATGCAGGAAAAAGGCGGTGTCGGTCATCTCCATTTCTTTCAGGAAATGCCCCGCCATAAGGAGTTGATAATCCTGAAGCCAGATAAAATTCCCTCCGCCCGTAATATCCATGACAGCCCGAGCAAACTTGTAATTGGATGCCTGGTAAAACTCCCAGTATTCGGTTTTGAAATTACAATGGTCGAGCAAATCATGAAAAAGCGGCCAGATGATTTCGTTGGAGAATCCCCGGTAATACCCCGAAATCTCATCTTCCGTGAGATCGACCATATTCAATTTAAAGCCGAACTTCGACGATTCCTCCTTCAGCAGGTCAGCAAGTTCCTCATTTATCGGAGCCCCCGGCCAGCCTATCCAGTTTCCGCCGCGATCTCTCAATATTGGAGCCAGCGCGGTAACAAGCCCCCCGGTCCCGGGGTTGACCCGGTAGTGGCCTTCTTCCAGATCGACCCTAATAGGCAGCCGATTTGAGACTATGATTGGTTTTAAATTGCCGAATTTCATTATTTGTCGTTTTCCAGCCAGAGGTCCAAAAATTGCAGCAACTGCTCGGGTGGTTTTATCCAGAAGGAGGCTGCCGTTTCCCGGAATTCCGGCCTGACCAGAATTCCTGCCGCCCCCCCGGGAAGAGCCGTAAAGGCGTCTTCATCGGTAATATCGTCTCCGAGATAAGCGGTCAAAGGAGGCTGCAGATAACCTTCCATGATTGATTTAACTACGCTTCCCTTATCGAAGCCGGGCAGCCTTAATTCCAGGCCGCCGTCGAATTCCGAAATGGTCAGGGGAGCATGACTTTGTATTTCTTTCCAATTATGCATAATTTTCCGTTTGATTTCAACCGCTTTGTCTTCTTCGACTCCCCGAAAGTGAATCGCCAGCGAGACCGGTTTCTCCTCGAGGTAATCATCAAACTGGTTATCCGCGATATATTCGCGAGCGTTC
>Ga0105093_10000179_pt1 | contig 23864 bp, 22 predicted proteins | sample PPLLak3March2015_2_FD_79111 | JGI IMG/M metagenome (GOLD analysis project Ga0105093, IMG submission 79111) | Freshwater sediment microbial communities from Prairie Pothole Lake near Jamestown, North Dakota, USA - PPLs Lake P8 Core (3) Depth... | ecosystem: Environmental > Aquatic > Freshwater >... | reverse complement strand
TGGACTGTACGTCTTTCTTCCGGAACGAATGGGTGAGGTGTTCGGCCAGCTCACCGGCAACCATCCGCTCTTCTTCCTGGCCGTGTACGCGCCTGCAATCGCGGCGTTGACTCTTGTTGCCCGCACCGGTGGCCTCACAGGCCTGCGGCGCTTCCTCGGGCGAGTGTTGCTCTGGCGCTGCGGCGCGGCCTGGTATGCTTTTCTGATCATTGGCATTCCATTGATCTTCATTGGCGGTTCTGCGTTTAGAGGGAACCTTCTCACGGAACCGTTCCCATTTGCGTCCTTTCAGGCTCTACTCGTGGCGTTGGTTCTTGCCGTCATCAAAGGCCCGATCGAGGAGTTCGGCTGGCGGGGTCTCGCACTTCCTCTTTTGCAAAGGAAGTTCGTTCCGATCTGGGCCGGGCTGATTCTTGGTGTCATATGGGGGCTGTGGCATCTGCCAGCCTTTCTGTTGAGTGGAACCCAGCAGAGCGAGTGGTCATTCAGCGCGTTCTTTGCTGGGTGCCTGGCGATAAGCGTCATCGCAACTGCACTGTTCAACAGGTCGCGTGGCAGCATTCTGCTGTCGGCGTTCTTCCACTTCTCGCTCATAAACCCGATCTTTCCGGACGCACAGCCCTACGACACGTACCTCCTGATCATTGTTGGGGCCCTGGTCGTCTGGTGGAACCGCAAGGATATGTTCACAAAGGAAGCTTCTGTTACCGAAGTCATTCCGAGCCGAGAAGCCGCCGATGGCTAACCATGCCATTCACGCGGACGGGAATTCCGTTGCGCTCCATTCCCGCTTCCCGCCGGTAATGGCCACGTTAGCTTTAGCAAAGGTTCTGCATGAGAAATAAATTCTTAGGTACAGGTGCAAAGGGATTTAATCCTAAAAGGAAAATATCGGTCGCGTTTCGTGGGCTATATTATGCCGTGATTCTTGACTTAGCTGTTGCTTACAAGATTATCTTGTCTGCCGTATTGATGGTTGGGTTCTTCTACTATCGTCAATGGCTTGACTTTGGGTTGGTTCTGGTTGCTACAGGGCTAATGATTGTAGCGGAGATATTCAATACAGCTATTGAAGCTTTATGCGATTTCGTCGAGACTGATCAAAATAATAGGATAGGAATAATAAAGGACATCTCAGCAGGTGGCGTTGGAATATCTATTTTTGTTTGGTTTATTATTATATTTATAGAAATATACCGTGGTAGTAATTTACTAGTAAACGGCTAACAAGTTTGTCCAGTTGACGTTTTAATCTCCATTTTGTTTTGGGGTGGCTTCGCCAATTTACCACAAAACTACACTACTACCAAAACGCAAATGACAAAGGCCATAGATGAACCTTTTCGATACCTGATAGAGATAAATTTTTGATAAGATAAGGAAGAATGATGAGTGACGAAAATAAATCAATTCACGAGTTTGATTTCAAATTAATTTGCGAATATTATTCGGGCATAGAACGACAAGGGCCTGGGAGCCCCGAAGTAACTATTAAAGCTTTGAGCTTTATTGATAACCTGACAAATGAATCCAAAATTGCTGATATAGGTTGTGGAACCGGTGGTCAGACGATGGTGTTGGCTAAACATACGTCAGGACATATTACAGGCATTGATTTGTTCGCCGACTTTATAGATATCTTCAATGTTAATATTCAGAAGATGAATCTTCAATATAGAGTGGAAGGTGTTGTTGGGTCAATGGACAATCTTTCTTTTAAAAATGAAGAGTTAGATTTAATCTGGTCAGAAGGGGCAATCTATAATATCGGGTTTGAACGAGGTATAAACGAATGGCATAAGTTCCTGAAGACAGGAGGCTTTATTGCCGTTTCAGAGGCATCTTGGTTCACTGAAAAACGACCTATCGAAATCGATAGGTTTTGGAAAGATGCTTATCCGGAAATTGACATCATTTCAGATAAAGTCAAACAAATGCAAAAAGCCGGATATATTCCAATTGCTACTTTTGTTTTGCCTGAAAATTGCTGGACTGAGCATTTTTATACTCCGCAAGTATCTGCCCAGGAAAAATTTCTGAAAAAATATGCAGGCAATAAAACTGCCGAAGAGCTTGTGAAAAACCAACGACATGAAGCTGAGTTATATAATAAATATAAAGAGTTTTACGGATATGTTTTCTACATAGGAAAAAAGATTTAAATCGAATAATTAATAGCCGATGCGTTATCAGACATCTAACAACCGAGAATAAGAGGGCCGTCCATTGATTTGTAAGTTGCCAATTTTGCCCTGATTTGCTATTTCGATCCCCATGCCCCGTCAAGCCCGCATAGACGCCCCCGGCGCGGTGCATCATGTTATTGTGCGAGGGATCGAACGCCGCAAGATCTTTCTCGATGACCAAGACCGCAGCAACTGGATCGCGCGTTTGGGAAAAATTCTGGGTGAAACCGGCACGCCTTGCTTTGCCTGGGCTTTGATGTCCAATCGGTCCATCTGTTGCTTCGAACAGGTATGGTTCCACTATCCACCGTGATACGACGGCTGTTGGATGGCTATGTTATCAGCTTCAACCGGCGCCACAAACGGAACGGCCAGTTGTTTCAAAACCGCTATAAATCGGTTCTGTGCCAGGAGGACCCCTCCCTGAGGGAACTGGTAGGCTACATTCATTTGAATCCCTTGAGAGCCGGTCTCGAGGCGGATTTTGCCGGGTTGGATCGTTATCCCGTCAGCGGCCACAGTGCGTTGATGGCCATCAAAATCGCCCCCGGCATGACACAGACTACGTTTTAAGGTTGTTTTCCGAGAGTAAGTCAACCGCTCGCAGACGGTGCAAGGAATTTCTGGAGAAAAATGTAAGCAAGGAGCAGCGTCCCGGTTTGGTCGGGTGGCCTGATCCGCAGCCTGGGGGCCAGTGACATTGTCAGTGACGACTTAACCGGCAGCCAGGACGAATTGGAGCGAAAAGCCGAATACCGACAAAAAGGATATGATTTCAGTTGGCTTGCCGCGCGGGGGGCAAATTGGAGGTCAAGGAAGTATGAGCAGCTTTATCATAATCGCGATGTTCATCGCCGGCGGCCTGGCATTAGCCAAGTGGCTGCATGCCCGAGATGTAGACCGGATACTTCCTGTGCTGGAGAGTGCAGCGGGCGCGCGCAATGGCAAGGTGATCCGGCAGTCTGATCTCGGGCTTCCGCAGCTGGTGGTGTTCGTGAGGGATAAAACGATACGCTTGACCCCAATGGCCAAATCCCTTTCTTCCCATGATTCAGGAATGATGACCTGCGTGGAGTTTGGCATCCAGTCTTACCGTGGGGGTGAGTTCAGAATCCAGGAAAAAACAGGGTATCTCCGCACAGCGCTGCCAAAAATCCTTACCGGCGATGCCCACAATTTCAAGCTCCATCAGGCAGCGTTTGACAACCGATTTCATATATCCGCATCGGCCGTTGGTCAGACCGCAAAAATAGTGAGTGAGCCCTTGTTGGTGCGGTCACTTCTTGAATTACCGAAGGGCGCTGACATCCGGATCCAAAACGGGACGTGTCACATCGCTGTAGACGGTGTGCCCACCGACGTTGAATTTGTTGATCGTCTGCTTACCGTTTCGGAGCGAATAATCGGGGCTTTGGAAAGGTTTGGCAGCAGGAGTCCTGGGAATTAAACCCATTCTTGAAGGAATGCAGCGGATCGCAAGAAGTATGCGTCCGCTGATTCTTAGCGTTATCCGTATGACCCAAAAAGCACAACAATTATGAAGGAAATTGAATTCCATATTGTATGGAGAAAGCCGAAACATCCTGTAATTGTAGTATCCGATGGAAGGCTTTATTCGGCATTCAATATTAAACAATTGGCAAAAATCTGTATATCTTCCGTTCCAATCGAAAACAAAAGTTACGTCCAGGTGATCGATTCAACGGGGTCAGAATTCTGGAATTCACCCAAAAACCATGTCTTATCCCCTGGCTTTTTGCATAAAAAGTGGACAAAAAAGAGAATTGTTGAAGCATTCAACAACAGTCAAAATTCCAAAGATTCATTGCAAAAATATTCCATGAAATCACTCTCAAGCAAACGGTTAGAAAAAATCATTCGTGACATTTGCGAGTTGCTGAGGTCATAACCTCTTCTTGCAGTAGACCACTGAAAGCCGCCACGGCCCTTACAGATTGTCGTTCGACTATGAATGATAACAAGCGAATCATAAAATGAAACCAGGCTCCAAAGACATTAAATTGAATGTATTGATAACGGGGGATGAACTGATCGAATTACAACGACATACTTATCAAATGGCTGAAGCCTTTGGTTTAGATAGAAGAATTGACAATTATCGCGGGAAACGTCCAATCGGTCTTTACAGTTGGGATTTCGATTGTTTACTTGCCGTAATTGAAAATGCTCTTGATGATCCGTTAGATTATCCAGACAAAGACAACCCGGGTTATAAAACTCTCAAGAAACTATATTCGCGCCTCAAGGATGAAAATCGAAAATTCAAATAAAAGCCAATGCAAACATCTGGATAGGCATGATGGATTCAACCTAAAAAGCAGCTCTTAGTCGTTCGCAGGAGCGTTAAACCTACAGGTGGAAATTGCACATGACCTTTCAAAAAGAAGATACCGGATACACAAAAACTGCAATATCAGACCTTCAGGGTGCATGGATGTTATTGCGGGATCAAGTGGTAAATGAATTTGGTTTTGAAGGATCCGACAGATTATTATTTCATATTGATGAGGCAATGAGTTGGGAATGCGTTCGGGCGCTTAACCAGATGAAACCCCTCATTCTCGTAATTGACAACATTGCAAGGCTGACCGAAGCCTCTGACGAAATCATGGAGCTTATCGGAAATGTTCGCGAAAATTATGAAAGTGCATTGGAAGCTATCAGAGAGGGGAAGGCCTTCTAGTTATCTGCTGAAATAGGCATAAAAGCTTAACCGGTCACTCCACCGGATGCGAAGAAGCTTGGCAAAATATCGGAGATTTCGTAGCTGTGGCCTACTCGTTCCGCGCACTGGTGAGATTGTCGTTGGCCCAGGCGGAGTGAGATGGAATTTAGGCGTATTTGGGATGGCCCGTCAAAATCGGCCGCCGGAGTTGACGATAAAGAAATTGGGGGTTGAAACATCTCTTTTCCCCCAGGAAGAAGCAAGGTCACATTGTATTGGATCAAATTCGAACGATAGATAAAACAAGACTGATTAAAAGGCTCGGAACGATTGATTCCAAGGCCCAATCAGACGTCGTTTCCGTATTGCAGAGGCTGTTTGCATTTTAAAGACAGACCACCCCCACACAATTGACGCGGATACAAAAGGGCGCAGGGAAATCCCGGACGCGAGGCATCCGTGACGCGGGGTTGAAATTCCGCTTTTTTTCCAGGTTAATTTGTGATCAGTCGGGTCGCCGAAAGAGGCCGACGCCCGGCAAACGAAATGACACTGGTCATCGAAAAATAGAAACGCGCTATTGCAACACCGTCCCGCGTAACCTTTGGCACTCTCCCTTTGGTAAACCACACAAGGCATGCAAATCTACCTCACCATTGTTCCGATCTTTCTGCTGGTGGCGCTTGGCTGGGTGGCCCGACGGTTGGGCCTCCTGACATCGGAATTCATGATAGCTGGCAACCGGCTCGTTTTTTATATCGGTATCCCGGCCATGCTGTTCATTTCCCTTGCGAAAGCAACGCTTCGAACCTCGATTCAAGCGCAAATGGTGCTGCTCACCATGGCAGCCCTGGCAATCGGATGGATCATTGCTTGGTTGGCGGCCTATCGGATGCGGATCAGCGGCGCCATGGCGGGCTCGTTCGTCCAAAGCGCGTTTCATGGCAACTTTGGATACATCGGATTTGCCGTTGTTTTCTATTATCTGGGGGAGGCGGGGCTTGTCAGCGCAGGTTTTCTGGCCGGTTTTTTGATGATTCTGCAAAACACGCTGGCGGTGCTGATGCTTCAGTTTTATGCCCAGTCCATGGGGGCCAAGCCCCAACTGGGGCGGACATTTCTGAAAATCGGCGGCAACCCCGTCGTGTGCTCGGCGCTTGCCGGCATGGCCTACTCGCTTGCCGGCCTGCCGATGCCGGAAGTCGCGGAGCGCAGCCTTAAAATCTTAAGCGGCATGGCCCTGCCTTTGGCGCTTCTGATCATCGGCGGGTCGCTTAACTTTGAGACAATTCGTTCAGGCCTGGCACTGGCCATCGGATCCTCGGTGATCAAGCTGCTGATCATTCCGGGGATTGCGTTCGGCTTCTACCAGCTTTTGGGTCTTGGGCCGATCGAATACCTGCCGGGGTTGATCCTGCTGGCCTGTCCAACGGCCACCGTGACGTATGTGATGGCGCGGGAGATGGGGGGCGCGCCGCATTTTGCCGTAACAACCATATCGGTTAGCACGCTTTTATCGATCTTTACCCTCGCCGGGTGGCTGGCGCTGGCCGGCTAGGGGGAGCAGGGACGACGCATCGGCGTGCGCCTGCGCCCTCGGGACAGCGGGTGCCCAGGGGTTGAAACATAGGGACCGACCCGCTATAATTGCTTGCCAAAAAGCGCGTTTCCGCCTTTTCAACCTGCCCGAAAGATCAAAATAGCGAAAGTGGCGCATCGCAGCGGGCTGAACCCGCAGAACAACTTCGTTCTGCGATGGACCGGGAAAAACTGAGCATGCCTGAATTCAAAAGCGTTACCGATGTCCTCAAGCTGGTGGACAAATCCAACTGCCAAGAATGCGGCTACAAGACCTGTATGGCCTTTGCCGCGGCGGTGATCCAGGGCCGCGCCAAGCTGAGCGACTGCCCCCGGATCGACCCCGATCTGCTGGCGCAACGCGGTCAGGCCGCACCCAAGCAGAACGCAAAAGGTGAAGATGACCTGCTGGCCATGCTGGCGATGCTTAAAAAGTCGGTGGCCCGGCTGGATTTTGAACAGACCGCCAAACGTCTGGGAGGAAGGCTGGTCAACGGCAGGCTCGTCACCAAGGTCATGGGAAAAGACGTGGCCGTGGACCATCACGGCACCCTTCATTCGGACATTCACCTGCACCCGTGGATTTCCATCCCCATCTTGTCGTATTTCCTCTACAGCCAAGGCATCCCCCTCAGCGGTGAATGGGTCACCCTGCGGGAACTGGAGGGCGGGCCGGCCTGGCACAATTTTTTTGTGCACCGCTGCGTCACGCCCCTCAAGAAGGTTGCCGACACCTATCCCGAGCTTTTCCAGGACCTGCTGGACATCTTCAACGGAAAAAAAGCCGAAAGCCGGTTTGAGGCCGACACGGCCATTCTGCTGCACCCGCTGCCGCTGGTGCCGGTGCTCATATGCTACTGGAAACCCGATGAGGGGATGGAGTCTTCGATCAATATCTTTTTCGACAAAACGGCGGATAAGAACATGGGGGTGGAGTTTATTTACCGGTTGGTGGCGGGTCTTGTGATCATGTTCGAGAAACTCTCCCATCGGCATGGGGCGCGCTGACCGGATGGGGGGGTGTCAGCTTGGGGTGCCCCGATCCAACAAATTCAAACCAGCCCGATCGCGGTTGCAGGTCTCCACCTGACTTTCCCGTCGTAAAACCGGGGCTGGCGATTTCCAGATGAAACCCGTCAAAACCCGCGAACCTCACGCCCAGGTCGCGGTTGCGCTTGCGGCCCTGCCGCGGCACCCGGCCCTGCCTTTGAACGGGCAAAAAAACCCCAACATGACCATTTGGTAATCCTGCCGTCATCTTCCCGCAAGCTTAGCGGTATATCTTCCCGTCTATACCCTGCACAGCCGCCGACTTGTCGTCGGCGGGCATTAAACCCTATTGATTTTAAGGAGGTCACCCCATGAAAAAGTTGGAGAGCCATCACCCCCGCTTCATCCGCCTGCTGCTGGCCGCCGCGCTGGCGCTGGCGATCACCGCGGGCGGCGCTGCAGCGGCCGTCAGGGACGATGCCGCATCCATGCTGCCCAACAACCTGACCACCCTCGCCGCGGAGGTCCGCGACGGGGTCGTCAACATTCGCACCGTCAAGACCATCAAGGGCGGCGGCCCGGTGTTCCGCCATTTTTTCGGCAACCCCTTTGACCGCGGCAACCCGTTTGAAGATTTCATGGGCCCGCACGGGCAGCGCAACCCATCCCAGGACTTCAAGCAGCGCAGCCTTGGATCGGGCTTCATCATCGACCGCGAGGGCCACATCGTCACCAACAACCACGTGATTGACGGCGCCGATGAAATCACCGTCAAACTGGCGGACGGCAAGGAGTTCACTGCGGAATTGGTGGGTCGCGACCCCAACACCGATCTGGCGCTGATCAAAATCGCGCCCTCAGGAGACCTCAAGCCGCTGCAGATGGGAAAATCCGGGGATCTTGCGGTCGGCACATGGGTGGTGGCCATCGGCAGCCCCTTCGGCCTGGAGCAGACCGTCACGGTGGGGATCGTCAGCGCCAAGGGCCGGATCATCGGCTCGGGGCCGTATGACGACTTCATCCAGACCGACGCCTCCATCAACCCCGGCAACAGCGGCGGTCCGCTGCTCAACCTGCGGGGCGAGGTCGTGGGCATCAACACGGCGATTGTGGCCCGGGGCCAGGGCATCGGGTTCGCCATACCGTCCGACCTGGCCCAAAACGTGCTCACCCAGCTGCAGTCCAAAGGTGAGGTCACCCGCGGCTGGCTGGGCGTGGCCATTCAGGATCTTTCCCCGGACCTGGCCGACTACTACAAGGTCAAGAACGGCGAAGGGGTGCTGGTCTCAGAGGTCTATGCCGGAGACCCGGCCGACAAGGCCGGCATCCAAGCCCAGGACATCATTGTGGCCATAGACGGCCGGAAGGTGACCGCCAGCCGCGAGCTCTCCGCCATGGTCGCCAACTCCCCGGTGGGCAGCCGCCTGTCCGTTGAGATCATGCGCAGCGGCAAGCCCAAGACCGTTGCGGTGACCCTTGCCAAGCGCGAGCAGGACGTCGAGGGCAAGACCATCGACAACCCCCAGGCCAGTGCCGAGTTCGGTCTCCAGGTCAGCGACCTGGACCGTGAAACCGCGCAGCGGCTGGGACTCGACCCCGCTGAAAAAGGCGTGGTCGTCATCGCTGTCAGCCCCGAAAGCAAGGCCGAGGCGGCAGGCCTGCGGCAGGGCGACCTGATCAAGGAAGTCAACCGCAGCCCCGTGGAGAACACTGACGCCCTGCGGAAGATGCTCAAAAAAAGCGCGACCGAACCGGTCCAGTTCCTGGTCCTGCGGCCCGGCGCGGGCTTGATGGTACTGAAGATCACCCCGTAGGATTTCCCCGAACGGCTCCCGGCCTGCCGCTGCACCTTTGGCGGCCGGGAGCCGCTTTCCGCCCAACGCCCCCACCGCGCTGCGGCCATCCACCTTGGCGGCGGCCCGCCGTAAAAACAGGGTTGACACCTTTTCCATCGATCCTGTAGTTTACAAAGCTATTCTTTCGAAATGAAAAGAATTCGCGTCATCGTCACGGCGTTTTTCCCAAACGATCAGCAGAGGCCCAGCCCACATGAAAAATTCCGGCATTTCGACCCCACCGGCCGCACCCGCACCAGAACCGTCGACAGACAGCGGTCCGTCCAACTTCATCAGGACCCTGATCGAAGAAGACCTCAGGGCCGGTAAAAACAACGGCCGCGTGGTGACCCGCTTCCCGCCCGAACCCAACGGCTACCTCCACATCGGGCACGCCAAGTCCATTTGCCTCAATTTCGGGCTTGCCAGGGACTACAACGGCACCTGCAACCTGCGCTTCGACGACACCAACCCGGCCAAGGAAAACGCCGAATACGTCGCCTCGATCCAGACCGACGTCAGGTGGCTGGGATTTGACTGGGAAGACCGGCTGCATTTCGCATCGGACTACTTTGAAGCCCTCTACGGCTACGCCGTCGCGCTCATCCAGGCCGGCAAGGCTTATGTCTGCAGCCTGAGCGCCGATCAAATCCGCGAATACCGGGGCACCCTGACCGAACCCGGCAGACCGAGCCCCTACCGCGACCGCTCGATCGCAGAGAACCTGGACCTCTTCACCCGCATGCGCGCCGGCGAGTTCGCGGACGGCAGCCACGTGCTGCGCGCCAAGATCGACATGGCCGCAGCCAACCTCGTCCTGCGCGATCCGACGCTTTACCGCATCCGCCGCCTGCATCACCACCGCACCGGCGACCGCTGGTGCATCTACCCGATGTACGATTTCACCCACTGCCTTTCGGATGCCATCGAAGGGATCACCCACTCGGTGTGCACCATGGAGTTCGAAAACAACCGGGCACTCTACGACTGGGTGCTGGACAACCTGGAGGTGCCCTGCCACCCCCAGCAGATCGAATTCGCCCGCCTGAACCTGACCCACACCGTGCTCAGCAAACGCAAACTGATCGAGCTGGTGGAAAAGGGCTTTGTGTCCGGCTGGGACGACCCCCGCATGCCGACCATCTCGGGCCTTCGCCGGCGCGGCTATCCCGCGGAGGCGATCCGCACGTTCTGCGAGCGCATCGGTGTTGCCAAGCGCGAAAGCACGGTCGACATCGCCCTGCTGGAGCATTGCGTCAGGGAAAATCTCAACGCCAGCGCACCGCGCGCGATGGGCGTGCTGCGGCCGCTGAAAGTGGTGATCGACAACTATCCGGAGGGCCAGGTGGAGGAGATGACATTCCTGAACCACCCCGAGTACCCGGAAAGGGGCAGCCGGATGGTGCCGTTTTCGAAGGTTCTTTATATCGAACGGGATGATTTCCGGGAGGAAGCGCCGCGCAAATGGTTTCGACTGGCACCCGGACGGGAGGTGCGCCTGCGCTATGCCTACTACGTGACCTGCGTGGATGTGGTCAAGGATGCGGCCGGCGAGGTGGTCGCGCTCCACTGCACCTACGATCCGGCCACCCGCGGCGGCGAGTCGCCGGACGGCCGCAAGGTCAAGGGCACGCTGCACTGGGTTTCGGCGGCCCACGCGCTGCCGGCGGAAGTTCGGCTCTACGACAACCTTTTCAGCGAAGCCGACCCCCAGGCCTGCGCGGATTTCGAAGCCTGCCTGAACCCCAGGTCGCTGGAGACCCTGACCGACAGCCGCGTGGAGGCCAGTCTCGCCACGGCGGCGGCCGGCAGCCGCTACCAGTTCGAGCGCCAGGGCTATTTCTGCCGCGACCTGCAGGCGGCCGGCACCGACCGGCTGGTCTTCAACCGCACCGTGGGTCTGCGGGATTCCTGGGCCAAAATCGAAAAAGCCCAGCAGCGCGACGCCTGAGGGGGGGTATCGTCGGCGACACCCCCGGCGCGCCCCGGCCGCGCAACCCGCGCCGTCTTCACGCGCTGCGATGCGTTCAAAGCGCTTCGAAAACCATCCGTTTTTGGCTGTTGTTGAAGACCACCATTTTTCCGGCCACGTCCTTTTCCTCACCGAAAATATTGGTGAGGTGAAATCGGCCGCCACGATCTTCGACCACATCGACATTTTCCATTACCATCTGTTCATGGCCGTCGTGCCGCACGAACACGTTGATGTCACACATCGCTCACACCTCCTGTGGGCCGCACCAAACGCGGCCGCATGCTGTTTCAGTCCCCTGCCCCCCCATTTCGAACTCGGCTTCAGGGCAGCTCCTTGAGCCCCGTGGCGATGGTTTCCGCCAAGGCCGCATTGAGATGGCGCTCCAGCCCCGGCGCGTCAAAAGCCAGATCAGTGCGCTCGATCCGAATCCTGACCGGCCGGCGGGTGACCCTTGCGCCGGCCACATCCCCCACGTAGAACATCACTTCAACCGTCAACACCATCTCGCTGCGGCCGAAGCGCTGGACGGCGTCGACATTGAGGGTCTTGATCTCGCCGCCCACCACGTATTTCAACCCCTGCCCGAGGGCCGCCAGGCCTTCGGGCGCGAAATCCCAGCCGGCCACATCCCGGACCGCATAGCCCCTGGCGCCCGCGTGGGCCCTCACCATGGCGCTGAGATCGCCTGCCAGGGAACCGCTGCCGGTCAGGTAAGTTTCCCGCCGGCCGCCCCCCAGAAAGCGCATGCCGACATAATCGGGTTTTTCCAGGCGCCGGTCCTGAAGGGCCTGCAGCCCGACAACCGGCATCCCGGCCACCCGCTCCGCCGGCTGCCCGCTGTAGCGCGGATAAACGTAGAACGTGCGGGAGGCGGCGCAGGCCAAAAAGCCCGGCAGCAAGAGGATCGTCAGCGCAAGGGCCCATCGGTTGGGAGAGCCGGTCATGGTTGCTCCAAAAGAATTCGCTAAAGGTATCATCAAGGGGGGCGGCAAGCCGACGGCCAGACCCGCGGGCGTCGCCGCCCGTCGGCCCCGAAAAACGGCGGCCGCTGCGGAAATGGTTATAGGGTCTTTTGGCACGCCTTTCAACCCTATTTGATGCCCATCCAAGAATTTGGGGCGTAACCGCTTGCGCCATGAACGGATCCGCCGTGCCGCGACAGCGGCGCTTTTGACGGGGCCGCGGCCGCTCAAAAAAGGAAAAAACCGACATGCCGATCATCGCCCACAGCCCCTACCGCGCGCCCGCACTGCTGGGCAATCCCCACCTGCAGACGATCTGCCCGAGCTTGCTGCGGCGGGTAAACGGCGTCCGCTACCGGCGCGAGCGGATTTTCACCCCCGATGGAGACTTCATCGACCTGGACTGGTCCGGCGCGGGAAGCGACCGCCTGGCGATTGTCCTCCACGGCCTGGAAGGGGATGCCAGCCGCCACTACATGCTGGGGATGGTGCGGGCCTTCAACCGCCGCCGCTGGGACGCGCTGGCCTTCAATTTCCGCGGCTGCAGCGGCGAGCCCAACCGCCTGCCGCGCTCCTATCACAGCGGCGCCACCGAAGACCTCGACACGGTCCTGCGCCACGTGCTGGCCCGCAACCACTATTACCGGATCGCCCTGGTGGGCTTCAGCCTGGGCGGCAACCTGACCCTGCGCTACCTGGGCGAAAAAGGCCGCGGCATCTCGCCCCTTATCTCGCGCGCGGCGGCGATTTCGGTGCCCTGCGATCTCGCCAGCAGCTCCCGGCGGCTGGCCGAACCGGCCAACGCCGTCTACATGAAACGCTTTCTGCGGCTTTTCCGCGCCAAGATCCGGGCCAAAATGGCCCGCATGCCCGACAAGATCAGCGATGCGGGCTTTGAGTCCATCCGCAACTTCAAGGATTTCGACGACCGCTACACCGCCCCCCTGCACGGCTTCCGGAACGCCGAGGACTACTGGGCGCGCTGCAGCGCAGGCCCGCTGCTGCCGGATGTCAGCGTCCCGACCTTGGTCCTGAGCGCCCTGGACGACCCCTTTCTTGCCCCGGAATGCTACCCCGTCGCGGCGGCCCGCGGCAACCCCCGCCTCTTTCTTGAAATGCCGGCCGCCGGCGGCCATGTGGGCTTCATCCGTTTCACCCGCGACGGGGAGTTCTGGCACGAAACGCGGGTCGCCGACTTCGCGACCGCCGACTGAGGGCGCCGGCGGGCTCACGCCCCGGCGGTGGCCGCCAGGGGGGCCACCTTGCCCACCGTCAGGGTGTGGGCTCCGAAATCGGCCTCCACCCGGCCTTCCAGGAGAAGCGGCCGGCTGCGGTCCAGCAGGGTGCAGAAGCGCCGGTAGACCGCCGGGAAGAAGGTGGCCTCCACCAGCCCGGTTTCATCCTCGAAGGTCACAAATTCCATCGGCTCCCCACGCCGCGTGTGCACCACCTTGGCGGTGATCAAAAGCCCGGCCACGCGCACCTGCCGCCCCGCATGCTGCCCCAGCGCCGCCGCTTTGACCACCCCCCGGGCCGCCAGCGCCCCGGCGTAAAGCGTCATGGGGTGCCGGTCGCAGAGAAACCCCAGCACCGCAAACGCGCGCCGCAGGCGCTCGATTTCCGCCTCCGGCGGCAGCTCCGGCCGCTCGGGCTGCGGCCGCCGGCCGAAAAGATCGGGAGCCTCGGACCGGCCCTGCCGGCCGCCCTGCCAGCGCGCCACTTCCCACAACAGGACCGCCCGGCTGACACCGGGATGCAGGCCGTCAAAGGCCCCGGCGTCCACCAGCGCCCGGGCCTCCTCGTGATCGGGGCGCACGCGCTCCAGGAAATCGCCGATATCGACGTAAGGCCGCTGCCGGCGCGCGGCCACGATCCGCTCGCGGGTCCGCAGGCCCAACGCCTTCAGTGACAGCCACCCCACCCGCAGGGCCTTTTCCCGCCCCTGCCAGCGGACCGCGCTGCGGTTTACGTCCGGCGGCCGCACCGTCAGCCCCATGCGCCGGGCCTCCGAGACGTAGGCGAAGGTGCTGTAAAAGCCGCCCTGGTTGCTGATCACGGCCGCCATGAACTCAGCCGCAAAATGGGTCTTGAGATAGGCCGCCTGGAACGACACCCGGGCGTAGCTGGCGCTGTGAGGCTTGCAGAAGGAGTAGCCGGCAAAACTCATCATCATCTTCCAGACGGTCTCGATCTCCTCCGGTGACAGTCCGCGCGCACGGGCGCCGGCGGCAAACCGCTGCCGGTAATCCGCCAGCCGGTGCGTCCGGTCTTTTTTGGCCATGACCTTGCGCAGCCCGTCGGCGTCGACGTCGGAGAAGCCCGCCAGGGCGACGGCCGCGCGGGAAACATCCTCCTGGTAGACCATGATGCCGTAGGTTTCGGCCAGCACGTCGCTCAGCAGGGGATGCACCGGCTGCCAGGCGCCGCCCCGCAACCGGCGAACATACTCGCGGATAAGGACGTTGGCCGCTGGTCGGATGATGCTGCTGTGGATCACGAGGTGTTCGAAATCGCCGACCCCGGTCTTTTGCTGCAGCAAGCGGGTGGCGGGGCTCTCGATGTAAAAGCACCCCATGGTCTCCCCGCGCGCCAGCCTGGCACGGGTGGCCGGGTCTTGCTCGGGTTCCCAATGCGCCTCGTCGAATTCGATCTGATTTTGCCGCAGGTTGGCCAGGGCGTCGCGGATCACGCCGAGGCTGCGGTTGCCCAGCAGATCGATCTTGACCAGCCCGCCGGCCTCGGCCCCCTCCTTCTCCCACTGGATCACCGGCACCCCCTTGGGGGCCGGCTGCACCGGCACATAGGTCGCCACCGGCTCGGGGGTGATCACCACCCCGCCGGGATGCACCGCGATGTGGCGCGGAACCCCGATCAGCCGCTGGGCGATGCCGACAATCTGTGGCCACGGCTGGGGGAAATCGATGCCGCCCAGCTCCGGCAGCCCCTTCAGGCGCTCCAGGAGGTCCTCGCCGGCACCTACCGCCCGCCAAAACCACGGCAGCCGCCGGGACACCCGGCCGATCTCGCGCTCGGCCAGGCCGAACACCCGGGCGGTTTCGCGGATCGCCATACGCGGCTGAAAGCCGATGTGGCTGCAGACCATGGCGGCATGCGCGCCGTAGCGGGCGAGCACGTCCGCCAGGACGGCGTCGCGTTCGTCCCAGGCGAAATCGACATCGATATCCGGCGGGTCCTTGCGGCCGGGGTTCAAGAAGCGCTCGAAGTACAGGTTGTGCTGGACCGGGCAGACGTTGGTGATGCCCATGCAGTAGGCCACCAGCGAGGCCGCGCCGCTGCCGCGGCCGCAGATGCGCGGGCTGCGGGCGATGATGTCGCGCACCACCAGGAAGTAGGCGGCAAACCCCATCCGGACGATGATCCGCAGCTCGTGTTCAAGCCGTTCCACGACGGTTTCGCAAAGGTCTGCCCCGTAGCGCCTGCGGGCGCCGGCATACGCGGCCGCGCGCAGCAATTCATCGGCCGGGCACCCGCCGTCGCCGGTCCAAGGCGGCAGCAGCAGCCGCCGCGGCGGGCCGGTGAACGCCAATCGCTCGGCCAGAGCGTCGCCGGCACGCAGCGCGTCGGGCCAGGGCGCAAAGCGCCGGCGATAGACATCGGGCGGGGCCAGCCAGGCGTCGGCCGGGGCCGCGGCCCCGGGGGGCAGCCGGTCAAGGGTGGTGTTGCGTGCGATGGCCCGCAGGACGCGGTGAATGGGGTATTCGGCGGGATCCACGAAAAAGCTGCCGGGAGTCGCCACCGTCGGCACCCCCAGAGGGCGGGCGGCCTGCCGCAGGCGCAGGGCCGCGCCGTCGGGCCGGCGCGGCAGGGCGCCGTAGACCGCGACCCCGGCATGGTGCCAGCGGGTGAGCAGCTGCGGGCTGCGGGTCAGCACCGCCAGCCCCTCGGCATGGCGGATGACGCCGCTTTCCAGGTCGAAGTCCGGGTCGCAGTGGCGGCGGGTGATGAGCCCGCAGAGATTGCGGTAGCCGGTGGGGGTTTCCACCAGGCAGACCGCCCGCAGGGCCGCGCCCGGGGCGGTCACCTCGGCGCCGACAATGGGTCGGAGCCCTTCGGCCTTGCAGCCGTCCAGAAAAGCCCACAGACCGTAGAGGTTGTCGGTGTCCGTGAGCGCCAGGCGGGTGTAGCCCCGCTGCCGGGCGGCGGCACAGATGGCCGCCGGCGCGCGGGTGCCCCACATCAGGGAATAGTGGGAGCGCACGGTCAGGGGGGTCATGTCGGCGCCAACGACAGGGTCCGCCCCACCCGGATCGCACCGAAGCCGAAGCGACCCCGGACGGCGTCGATGGCCGCCACCAGGTCGTGCCGGTTTTGGTGCATCTCGCGGGCATCGGCAAACAGCTCCAGCTGCGCGGAGGGCAGACACAGACGGTCACAGACCAGCCGCAGGTGGCGAATGCGCACCCGCCGCGTCCAGGCGCGTTGCAGGGCCGCCGCGGCGGCCGCGAACAGAAAGAAGTCGTTGGCCGTGGCCGGCTGGACGGCGGCCTGTCGGACCGCCCGGACCCCGTCGCAGTAGTCGAGTACGATGCCCACCCGCCGGGCGGCCAGCCCCCTGCGGCGCAGCACGGCTCCGGCCCTTTCCACCAGCCGGTAGACAACCCCGTCCACCACGGTGGCCGCGTTGGTATCGTCGTCGAAAGCATGGTCCAGCGCCACCACCGGCGGCGCCTGCCCCACCGGACGGACCGGCGAGGGGTCGATCCCGCGCACGACCGCGTGCAGATTTTCGCCGCGGCGGCCGACGACCACCGCCAACTGCTCCCCGGACAGACCGGCGACCTCGCCGGCGCGGGTCAGGTTGAACTCCCGCAGGCGCGCCACGTCCCCGGCCACGATGCCGGGGATCAAGCCCAGCGGCAGGGGCGCCAGAAACGCCTCCTCCTCGCCGGCGCGCACGATGCAGTCGCCGGCCGGCTTGACCACCCGGGTGGCGACCTTGGCCACCAGCTTGCTGGGGGCCACCGACCACACCGGCACCACCCCCATGTCGGCGCGCACCGCCCGGCGGATGCGCCCGGCCACGTCGCACGGCGCCCCGCAGAGCCGCCCGGTGCCGGTGACATCCAGAAAGAGGTGGCCCTGGTGGTCGGTCATCTCCACCCGGGGGGCGAAGGGCCGCGCATGCCCCAGGAGCGCCTGCATGCCCCGCTCGTAGCGCTCCGGGTGCGGCGCCAGCACGACGGCGTCCGGGCAGCGGTGGAGCGCCCGACCGAGGGGCATGCCCTTGCGGACCCCGCTCTGGTAAGCCTCTTCACTCATGTCGTAAACCGCTCCGCGGGCGGCGCCTTGCGGTGCAATCACCACCGGCCGCGCCCGCAGACGGGCGTCGACCATGCGCTCCACGGCTACGGCAAAATCGGCGACGTTGATGTGAATGATAAACCGCTCGCCGGCGCTCATGCGCTCGCCTCCACCGCCAGGCCCCGGTCGTCCAGCAGCCGGATCAACTGTCGGGCGTCGGCCGCGGCCTGGGCCCGGACATGGTTGTTGAAAAAAATCAGCCCCCGGCGAGCGCGCCCGGCCATGGCGGCCATGCGCACCTCGATCCACTCGGCCAGTTGCGCCGCGCCGTAGCGGTAGTCGAAGCGGCGCTGCAAATGGCCCGATCGCCAGCCGGCGGCGTTGCGGCCGTAAAGGCGGGCATAGAAAAAGGCCGGGTTGGTGACGACATCCAGACGCGGAAAGAGCGACGGCAGCTGCGGGCCGTCGACACTGACAAGGGTCACCCGGCAGCGCTCCAGTTCGGCCAGAACCCGGTCGCAGGCCCAGGAAGGATGCCGGAATTCGACCGCCAGGGGCAGCCCCTCGAAACTCTCCAGCAGGGCGGCGAGGTGCCGGCGGCACGCGGCGGTGCGCTCACAGTCGGCCGGCAGCTGGATCAGCACCGCCGCGAGCTGGCCGGCCTGCACCAGCGGGGCCACACCGTCGCGGTAGGCGGCGGCCTGATCACGCCAGCCGCGGGCATCGATCTGATGGGTCAGACCGCGGGTCAGCTTGACCGCAAAACGGAACCCCGGGGGCGTCTGGCGGCGCTGGCGCTCGAGCGTCTCGGCCCGCGGCAGCTGGTACCAGGTGGTGTTGAGCTCGACCGCCGCAAACCGCCGGGCATACAACGGCAGCATGCGCTCGGCGGGGGTGTCGGGCGGGTAGAAACCGGCCGCAACCCATTCGGTGTGGGCATACCCACCGGTGCCCACCCGCAGGCGGCAGCCGGCATGCGTGGACGGCATGCGGGGCATTGGGGCACGGGTCTCCATGAGCGCCGCCCGCCGGCACGGGGAAAGCAGTGCGATTGCCGGGCCGGGAACGGGAAACGGTTGAGATACGAGGCAGGTAGGCGGTCCGGCGCGATGGCGCGGCCGCCGTTGGGCAAACGAATAAATCGCGGGCGGAGTGCTTTAGAGCCGCGCCACCCCTTCCGGCCCGCGCTGGACACCGACCACCTTGCCCTGAACCAGGACCGCATCGAACGGGTAGCACATGGGGGCGTAGTCCGGGTTTTCGGGCCGCAGCTCGATGCCCGTTGCACGGCGGAAAAAGCGTTTCACCGTGGCCTCCTCCTGGTGGACGAGGGCCACCACGATCTCACCATTGGCGGCATACTGGCGCGGCTCGCAGATCACCAGGTCGCCGTCGAGAATGGCGGCAGCCTTCATCGAGTCGCCCCTGACGGTCAGGGCAAAGAGGGTTGCCGCGCGAAAGACGGCCGCATCCAGCACGAGGCTGCCACCCCACTCCTGCTGCGCATAGAGCGGCAGCCCGGCAGCGATCTTGCCGACGATCGGCACCTCGCGCCAGCGCGTGGCGCCGGAGGTTTCGCCGCTTGGGGTGAGCAGGTGCAGGGTGCGGCTGTAGCGCCCCTCGCGCCGCAGCAGGCCCTTGTCCTCGAGCGCCCGGATAAACTGTGAGACCGCGGCATGGCTCACCCCGAGGTCGGCGGCGGCCTGCCGCAGGCTGGGGGCCTTGCCGCTGCGGGTCAGCGCCTGTTCCAGGTAGCGGAGAAACTGCTGCTGTTTGGGGGTCACTTCAGGTCGCATCGCTGTCACCTCCGGGGATGTGTCAAAAACCGTGATCCGGCGTTTTTTTCACCCTAAGAGGAAAAAATGTAAATGTCAATGTAAATATAATTGTAAACTTTATCGGGCGCTCGCCCACGGGCCACGACAATCATTTCAGGCGGGCGGGAGGTGCGCGGGGGGGATGGGTGGGACAGCACGGGAGGAAGAGCAGGCGCAGCGACCGGGAGGGGTTTGGCCGCTGTCACAATCAGGGGACCGCAGCGTGCAGCAGCGTTGGCCGCAGGGCGGCCGGCGGCGCGATGCGGCTGGAGCGAAGGGTAAAGAAAAAGCGCCCGGGCTGGGGGGCGAGCGGTCGGTGGGCAACGGCTCTTCCACAACCGGGCTGGCCGAGGGCAGCGGCCGCAGCCAAGACCCGCTTCTTCGGGAAGCCGGTCGCGCGCAACGGCCGCCGGCCAGGCCGCCTCAGGGAAGTGCGCGGATGCCCTGGCGGATCTGCGCCCAGTCAAACACCCGGGTCTGTTCCAGGGCGTCTTCGGCGGCCATTTTGCTGTAGGAGACCGAGAAAATGGCGGCAGTCCCCGCCTCGCGGTCGAGAAAAACCATTACCGTCCCGGTGTTGTCGGTTTTGTCGTGAACCGTCTGAACGACGAAACCGTCGATGGTCTGGGTGCTGATCCGGCTCTCGGCGGTTTCCAGCTGAAGCCCCGCGCCCGCAGCCGCGGCCAGCCCCTCGGCCTGCCCGCCCTTCATGATCAGGGCGGTCAGTTCGCTGTCGCCGCGGGTGTAGCTGCGGCTGGCATTGACCATGGCCATCCCGGAGATGCTCATATTCATGCCCGACGGCTCGTCCGCCTGCCAGCCGGGCAGATCCGCCAGCAGCGGGTAAAGAGTCTCGTAGGCATCGGCCCGCGCCGCAGCGGCCGCAAGCCCCGCCCAGAGCACGATCAACAGGGTCCCCAGAACCCTTTGCCACGCGGTGTTGCAATCGAAATTGAGCATCTGCACCCCTTTCTTCGAATCCGTTCGAACCATGTTTACGTTATGAGTTGCATCGGCTGCCCTGCACGTCTCCTCCTTAAGCCAAACGCTTGGAAGGATCAAGCCGAAATTCGTCCCCCGGCTTTTTGTTCGCCCCCGCCTTGCCGGCGGAAAAAAGTTTCCCGCAAGCAGGGTCCCCTTCGCGGACAGGGTGTGGTAAGGGAATGACGAAGACCCCGGCAAAACCGATCGAAAAAAGACCAGGGACCGACCGCAGATGCGGACCGGCGGGAAGACAACGGTTTCACGAACGATAAGGAGCTTCAGATGCAAAGCTACCGCAAGGAGTTGTGGTTTGAGGTGCCCACCCGGCGTGCCTTCATCAACATCACCACCGAGGTCAACCGCTGCCTGCAGGAAAGCGGGATCCAGGAGGGCCTGCTGCTGGTCAACGCCATGCACATCACCGCCTCGGTCTTTATCAATGACGACGAGCCGGGTCTGCACCACGACTACGAGGTCTGGCTGGAAAAGCTGGCCCCGCATGAACCGGTATCCGGATACCGCCACAACGCGGGCGAAGACAATGCCGACGCCCACATGAAACGCCAGGTGATGGGCCGCGAGGTCGTGGTGGCGGTGACCGGGGGCCGGATGGATTTCGGCACCTGGGAGCAGATTTTCTACGGCGAGTTCGACGGCCGGCGGCGCAAACGGGTGCTGGTCAAAATCATCGGTGAATAATGGCCGAGCCGCGGACCAAACCCGTCGGAAAGGAGAAGAAATGATCGATCCCGAGGCCCCTCACCGGTTTCTCCAGCGCCGCCGGATTGATTTCAGCCGCACTGCCCCCGCGGTTTGCAGCGTTTCGGTCATGACCCCGTTGATGTAAAATGGGATGCCTTCAAGAATCTGTGCGAAGCGCCGGGAGCAGGCATCCCGATCCATGCCCTGCACGTCGGGCATGATGGACAGGGTCAACTTGGGGCCTTATTTACCGATCTTTTTTATTTGCTCGATGCAGTCTGCACTGGAAAGCAATGCCATGGTCTCAGCAGGTTCGAGCCAGGTTTCCAATTGCGCCAGACTATCAGCATGACGCACTTTCCATTCCCCGGTGACGGTGGGGGCATGAAATACTGGTGCCAGGCCTGCCGCGCTTGGTAATTGCGCGATGTGCCAGGCACACAATGGCGGGTTGTTGACCAGCCTACTCAGTGCTAGTGCCCTTTCTTGTGCTGGGATCGCAGCCAATTTATGCTGCAATTCAACAAGTATATGATCGGGGTATTTTTCTTCGGGAACGCGCAGCAAACCGATTTTTTTGAACAGTTTTGCACTGCGGGCGCCACCGCTGAGCCAGGAGAGTGGAATCGACAGCATCAAACCGGCAGTTATCGGTAACAGCCAGTAAAATAGCTCATTGCTGATCAGCAAAGCGATTGCCGCGATGATAACACCGAACACGGTGTGACTGCAATGCGCACGGGCTGCAGACTTCCAACTCAATCCACCATCCTTTCGAGATTGAGGCCTCCAGCCGCTGTCCTTGCCACGAAAAACGGAAATCACCACACCAAACTGTGAAACCATCAGAATCGGTGCATACAGTGCCGACATGAGCATTTCAAACACGGTACTCAGTGTTAGCAGTATCGGTCCTCCAAAATGAAGACAGCGCGGAATATTAACTAATCCTATCAGCCATCCGAATGCTTTGGGTGTCAGCACAATACCCATCGCAACCACAAATAAACGCAATGCTCTTTCAGCATCGAATACCGGCCAGTCGGGAAACAATGAAGGATTGGCAAAGTACTCGGGGCGCACCACTGAAGCTTGTATCGCAATCGCCAGGCCAACAATAATCAGAGCCAACCAGAAGACTGCACTCAGATAGGACATCAGCCCCGAAAACAGATGCAGGCGGGTGGGCAAAACAAAACCCTGAGCAAACAGAAAAGATATGTGTTGCAGGTTCCCCTGACACCATCTCCGATCACGAATCATAACGTCGGTGAGCGAGGGCGGTGCTTCTTCAAATGATGCTTTTATATCGGTGTCGAAACGTACGCCCCAGCCGGCACGTCTCAGTAGGCCTGCTTCAATAAAATCGTGGCTCAGTACATGGCCGCCAAAAGGGGGCTTGCCGGGTAAAATAGGAAGACAACAGGACCCTGCGAAGGCTTTGGTGCGGATGATCGCGTTATGTCCCCAGAAGTTTGACGATAAACCATGCCAGGCAGACAAGCCTTCACCATAAATAGGGCCGAAGCATTGATTGGCATACTGTTGCAGCCTGCCATAGAGCGTATTGGCATGGACGATGGTCGGCAGGGTCTGAATCAGACCGACTTCGGGTGCAGTGGCCAGACGTCGCGATAATGCCTGCATGCACGCTGCACTCATGGTGCTGTCTGCATCGAGTACGATCATCGCTTCGTAAGCGCCGCCCCAACGTTGTACCCAGTCAGCAACATTACCCGCTTTGCGTTCTGTGTTGTGACTGCGGCGGCGATAATAAACCGGACACCCCTGTTCCTCTTGGTTGATAACATCCAGGAAGGCATGCTCTTCAGCAATCCAGGCATCTGCGCGATTGGTGTCGCTGAGAATAAAAAAAGCATATTTTCCGGGTGCCTTTGCCAGCAAGTCAGCTTGCATCGCTTGTATGCCAGCCCTGATACGACGTGGATCCTCATTATAAATCGGCAACAGAATTGCGGTTTTAAAGGGAACTTCGACTTCACGTTGTCTGGTTGACCGGGGTGTGAGACAGGCCAGAAATCCTATCGAGGCCTGGGCAAAGGCAAATGCTATCCAGATAAAATTGATACTGAACAAGACCAAAAACAGCCATTGTAAATGGGTGATCTTATTGGTACTGAGCACCCCATACATTTCGGCGATACCATAAACGGACAATGCTGCGGTTACCGCAAACACAAACAATCGGGAGAACAGGGTATAAATGAAGCGGGCCAGCGTCGGTCGACCATTTCTGATGGGAAAGCCTTGCTCGTATACCTGATGACGCGGCATATCCAGCGGTGATTCTTTCGGCAGCGCACGCTCGGCGTGGAACTGCGCATCATCACCGCTCTTGGTTAGCTGATGTATGTTCAGTCTTCTCATAACGGCCAGCCTTAATTAATCCAGCGGTAAAGCCAGGTGGCTGCAACCGGCTTGTCATCTTTCTTCAGTTGCACACGCAATTCAGACACATCGGCATTTTCCGGATCGAAGCTGACGAAGACACGCGCTCCACCAATATCCGGATTGGGTTCGATATGTGAATCAAGAATGCGGCCCGCACTGATACTGGCCTCGACCTGGATGTTTCTTATTTCTTCAGGGCTGAGCTGGCTGAAATCCAGGACAATCTCCTTGCTGCCGTCAAGCAGCTTTTGCCCACCGGCACTGCGGATAATACGGGCCTTGGTGGCCGTTAGCGGTGCATCGTCAGGCCATGTGAGTCGATATGAATAGGAAAACGCCTGGCCTTTTACCAGCCCCTGAGCCGGTCGCCAGTAAGCCACAATATTGTCGTTGACTTCGGAATTTGACGGGATCTCGACCAGTTCGACATGGCCCTGGCCCCAGTCGCCAAGTGGTTCGACCCAGGCTGAAGGTC
>Ga0105093_10000174_pt1 | contig 24385 bp, 24 predicted proteins | sample PPLLak3March2015_2_FD_79111 | JGI IMG/M metagenome (GOLD analysis project Ga0105093, IMG submission 79111) | Freshwater sediment microbial communities from Prairie Pothole Lake near Jamestown, North Dakota, USA - PPLs Lake P8 Core (3) Depth... | ecosystem: Environmental > Aquatic > Freshwater >... | reverse complement strand
TTGGCTGAGGGACTAGGATTCGAACCTAGGTTAACGGGGCCAGAACCCGTCGTCCTGCCGCTAGACGATCCCTCAGCAAGGCGATATCGCAAACAAAATAACCGACCGGCCTGGTTCAGTCAAGAGCCAATTATCTTCCTTCCATAATCTCGATGGCCCGGTGCAGGCGCTGCAGGGTCTTTGCCTTGCCGATGATGGCCGTGATCTCGAAGATGCCCGGGCTGGCCGCACGGCCGCTCAGCGCGACCCGGACCGGCTGGGCGATCTTGCCGAGCTTCACGCCGGTCTCGGCCATCACGGCCTTGAAGGTTTCCTCCAGGGCCTGTTCGGTGTAGTCCTCCAAGGCTCCGAGCTTCGCCGTGAGGGTTTTAAGGGCGGGGAGCGCCTCGGTGGTCAAGAATTTGCGGGCGGCGTCCGGATCGTAGCTGATCTCGTCCTGATAGTAGAAGAGGGCCTGATCGGCCATCTCCACCAATGTTTTGCTGCGCGGAGCCAGGGAGGCGATCACCTTTTCGTTCATCGGGCTTTCAATCAGTTCCACGCCGCGGGCGGCCATGAACGGCCGCAGGCAGTCGACCAACCCTGCCGGCGGCGTTCCCTTGATATGGTCCGCATTGAGTGCGGACAGCTTCTCCGGGTCGAAGACCCCGGCCGCCCGGCCGATGGCTTCCAAATTGAAGACCTCGATCAGCTCCTGGCGGGTGAAGAACTCCTGGTCGCCGTGGGACCACCCCAGCCGGACGAGGTAGTTGATCATGGCTTCGGGCAGAAAACCCATTTCGCGGTAGGCGGTGACCGAGGTCGCACCGTGGCGCTTGCTCAATCGGGTGCGGTCTTTGCCGAGCACCATGGGCACGTGGCCGAAGACGGGCAGCGGGCTTCCCAAGGCCTTGTAGAGCTGAATCTGCTTGGGGGTGTTCATGACATGGTCGTCGCCGCGGATGACGGTGCTGATGCCCATGGTGATATCGTCCACCACCACCGCAAAGTTGTAGGTGGGGGTGCCGTCACTGCGGCAGATGATGAAATCGTCCAGCTCCTCGTTCTGGAAGATGATGCCGCCCTTGACCACGTCGTCCAGCACGGTCGTGCCGGTCAGCGGGGCCTTGAAGCGCACGGCCGCACCCGGTCCGGCCGCCAGCCCCAGGTTCCGGCAGGTGCCGTCGTATTTGGGCTTGCCGCCGGTGGCCATGGCCTTCTGGCGCATCGCATCGAGGCGTTCCGGCGGGCAGGTGCAGTAGTAGGCGTTGCCGGAGTCCAGCAGCTTCTGGATGTATTGCCGATAGACGGGGAAACGCTGGGTCTGGAAATACGGGCCTTCGTCCCAATCGATGCCGAGCCATTCCAGGGACTCCAGGATGGCGTCCACAAATTCCCGCGAGGAGCGCTCGGTGTCGGTGTCTTCAAAACGCAGCACGAAGCGCCCCTTCATCCGGCGGGCGTAGAGCCAGTTGAAGATTGCGGTGCGGGCGCCGCCGAGATGCAGATAGCCGGTAGGGCTGGGCGGGAAACGCGTGATGATTCCGGACATAAAACCCTCCTCGTGTGATACCCTGCCGGCAGATAAAAAGGGATGCCGGCGGCTGCCCAGCCGGCGGTTTTTCTAATTGGTTTGGCAGGCTTCCGAACAAATGATTTTCGGATAACCTATTTGAAATAGATTACAAACAATCTCTTCATTATCTAAATTTTAACTAATCCGCGCAAGTAATCATGCGGTGTTGCCCGTTTTGCAAGGCCGCCGGGGAAATGGCCCGGGACGGCGGCATGGGCGGCGGCGCCGCACCGATCGAGTTTGCCGTCCAAAATCCCGCTTGCCAGTCATTCAATAATTACAAATTATATCATTTAGTTGAATAAAAGCAGGGGCCGATCAGCTTGCAGTCTTTGCATAGCACGGAACGAATTCTTTCTCAAGAGGTGCAATCGCACACTTTTTAGGCTTGACATGCCGGCTGAATTAAATTACTTAACGCAGGACTTATAATTAGGTACGAATTGATAGTTTATTTATTTTAACTCAATAAGTTAGGAGATTGCTCATGGGCCTGCCTAAGCGAAAAGTATCTAAATCCCGGAGGGACAAGCGCCGAACCGGAAAAACTCTGACTGCGCCGTCTCTCTCCACCTGTCCGGATTGCGGAGAGCCCGTTCTACCCCACCGTGTCTGCTCCAGCTGCGGATCCTACAAGGGCCGCAAAGTCATCAAAACCAAAGAAGACGAATAAGGACCGACCGAATGGCATCCCAGGATACAACGCAGGGCCGGTCCCTGGCCGGGTTGGACCCTGAATCCAGGCAGATGGTCCTGGACACGGTGGCTCAGCTGAAAAAGCGGCTGCTGACCAAGGAGCGAATTCTCGAGTTCGACCGCAAGGAGATCTTCCCTGAGGAGGTCATCCGGGAAATGCTGGGGCCCGAGATCGGCCTGCAGCTGCTCATGATCCCGGAGGTATACGGCGGCCTGGGCGGCGGGGCGCGGGACAGCTGCGCGATCACCCGCGAAATGGCCAAGATCTGCCTGGGCATCACCACCGCCTTCTTCGCCATCCAGCTCGGAGCCGACCCGATCATCGTCGGGGCGACCGAGGCGCAGAAGCGCAAATGGCTCGGCAAGATCGCCGCGGGCGAGGCCCTCGTGGCCTATGCGGTCACCGAACCGGACGCGGGCAGCAACGTCGCCGCCCTCAAGACCAAAGCCGAGCCGGTGACGGATGCCTCCGGCCGGATCACCGGCTACCGCATCAACGGCGCCAAGCAGTTCATCTCCACGGGCGGTTATGCCGACTTCATCACCGTGCTGGCCGATGCGCCGGAGGGGCCGACCTTCTTCATTCTGGAGAAGGATACGGCTGGCTACCAGCGCGGCAAAGGCGAGGAAAAGCACGGGATCCGCGCTTCCAACACCTCGCCGCTGACGTTCAGCGACGCCTTCGTTCCGATGGAAAATCTGATCGGCGGAGTCCCCGGCCAGGGTCTGAAGCAGGCTAACGCGGTCTTCGGCTACACCCGCTTGATGGTGGCCTCCATGGCCCTGGGCGCCGGCGAGGCGGCTCTGGAGATCGCGGTCCCCTATGCCCAGGAGCGCATCCAGTTCAAGACGCCGCTGTCCGAGAAACAGGGGTACACCCACAAGCTGATCGTTCCCAACGTGGTTCGCTTGGCGGCGGCCGAAGCCTATATCGACGAGGTGGCCGAGCGGCTCGATACCGGGGAGAGAGACCTGGAGGTGGAGGGCTCCATTGCCAAATGGTTCGCCACCGAGGCCGGCAACCGCGCGGCCGAAGACTGCATCCAGGCCTTGGGCGGCTACGGTTACATCACCGAATACGGGGTGGAGAAGATCAAGCGCGACGTCCGCATCACCACCATCTACGAGGGCACCAGCGAGATCCAGCAGAACATTATCAGTACCTTCCGCTGGAAGAGGAGCCGTAAGACCAAGGGCGGCTTCTACGGAGCGATGGCGGCCGAGATGGAACAGCTGGAGAAGGACCGTCCGGGCTGCGGCGGCGGCTTCTACGCTCTGGCCGCCCGGGCGCTCAACCACCTGATCGTGGTCGCGGACACCAGCCGGCTGACGCGGCAGCAGATCCTGATGTTCGACCTGGCGGACTTGATGGCCCATGCCGAAGTGGGCGTGGCCGTTGCCCGCAGGGCGGCGGCCCTGGCGGCCGCCCGCGATCCTCAGGCCGAGCGCGCAGCGCTCGTGGCGCGGATCTTCACCTGGGAGGTGTGCCAGCTCTTCAGCCGCAACAGCCTGCGGATTCTCACCGGCACCGGCCAGATCGAGGCGGGGACCGTGGTCGCTTCTCTGGCCGAGATCCGTTTCAGCGAGTTTGCCGGTAGCTGCCGCAACGTGATCAAGGACATGGACCGCCTGGCGGACCTCATTTTCGGACGGTGATTTTTCCGCCCCGTTTCAGGTCAATTCGTTTTCATCGAAGGAGAATGTAGGATGCGCTTCAAAGACAAAGTGGTCATGGTCACCGGCGGGGCGGCCGGAATCGGCCGGGTGACGGCCGCGGCCTTCGCCCGTGAGGGCGCCAAGCTTGCGATCTGCGACCTCAACCCCGAGGCCGGAACGGAGGCGTTGAAGGAGCTGGGACCCGAGGCCTCCTTCGAGAAAGTGAACGTGGCCGACGAAGCGGACGTGGCCCGGTGGACCGACCAGGTGGCCCAGCGTTACGGCCGCATCGACGTTCTGGTGAACAATGCCGGTATCACGCGCGACGCCCTGCTGCTGCGCATGAAGGCGTCGGACTGGGATCTGGTCCTGAGCGTCAACCTCAAGGGCGCGTTCCTGTGCACCAAAGCGGTGGTGCGTCACATGGCCCAGCAGCGTGCGGGCCGGATCATCAACGTGGCCTCGGTGGTCGGGGTGGTCGGCAACGCCGGCCAGGCCAACTACGTGGCCTCCAAGGCCGGCCTGATCGGCCTGACCAAGACCGCCGCCCGGGAGTTTGCCGCCCGCGGCATCACGGTCAACGCCGTGGCGCCCGGCTTCATCGAAACCCAGATGACCGCGGTCTTGAGCGACAAGATCAAGGAGGGGTTTCTGGCCCAGATCCCGATGGGCCGGGCCGGGTCGCCCGAGGACGTCGCCGGCGCGGTGGCTTTTCTCGCCTCCGAGCAGGCGGCCTATCTGACGGGCCAGGTGCTGCACGTCAGCGGCGGAATGTATATGTAAGGTACGGTTCACGGTTAACGGTTCAAGGCGCAAGGTTTAACGGTTATCGACTCATCGAACTTTACGGAGGAAATCAAGATGTCCAACAAAGAAATTCAAGAAAAAGTCAAGAAAATCATCGCAGAGAAGCTGAGCGTGGATATCGCGGAAGTCAAACCCGAAGCGTCCTTTGTCGACGACTTGGGCGCGGACTCCCTGGACCTCGTCGAGCTGATCATGTCCATGGAGGAGGAATTCGGGGTCGACATCTCCGACGAGGACGCGGAGAAGATCGTGACCGTCAAGGATGCGATGGACTACGTGGCCAAGCAACAGTAATTTCGCACGAGCGCGATGGACGATCGAGGAGGCCTTTTGAGGAAACGGGTGGTTGTCACGGGTGTGGGGCTGGTCTGCCCGGTGGGGATCGGAGTCCAGGAGAGCTGGAAAGCCATATGCGCCGGAACATCCGGCGTGACGCGGATCACCCGATTTGATCCAATGCTCTACGAGACTCAAATTGCGGCTGAAGTCAAGGGATTCCGAGCGGAAGACTTCATGAGCAAGAAAGAGGCTCGGCGCTTTGAGCTGTTTATTTCCTATGCGGTGGCGGCCACCCGCATGGCCGTCGATGATTCCGGGCTGCAGATTACGGAAGAAAACGGCGACCGGGTGGGCGTGATCACGGGGTGCGGGCTGGGCGGCCTGCGCTTCATGGAGGACACCATCCTGAATATCCACAGCAGCGGCCCCAAGCGCGTCAGCCCCTTTTTCATCCCGATGATGATCGGGAACATGGCGCCGGGCATGATCTCGATCCTTTTCGGGGCGAGAGGGCCCAATCTGTCCCTGGCCACGGCCTGCGCGGCCGGTGCGCACGCGGTGGGCGACTCATTCAAGATTATCCAGGAGGGCCGCGCCGACGCCATGATCACCGGCGGCACCGAGGCCGTGATCTCGCCCTCCTGCGTTGCCGGCTTCAATGCCATGAAGGCCCTGTCCACGCGCAATTCGGAGCCTGAGCGGGCGTCGCGGCCGTTTGAACGCGACCGCGACGGATTCGTGCCGGGCGAGGGTTCGGGCATCCTCGTGCTCGAGGAACTGGAGCATGCCCGCCGACGGGGAGCCGCCATCTATGCGGAGGTGGTCGGCTACGGGCTCACCGGCGACGGGTTCCACATGACCGCACCGCCGCCCGACGGAAACGGGGCCAGCCGCTGCATGCAAATGGCGCTGGACGATGCCGGCCTGCGTGCGGAAGAGGTGGACTACATCAACGCCCACGGCACTTCGACGGAGTTGAATGATCTCTACGAAACCCGTGCCATCAAGGCGGTTTTCAAGCAACACGCCTTCAAGGTGGCGGTCAGCTCCACCAAATCCATGACCGGGCACCTTTTGGGCGGCGCCGGCGGCGTGGAGGCCGTGTTCTCGGTTTTGGCCATCCGCGACGGCATTATCCCTCCGACCATCAACTACGACAACCCGGCGGAGGAACTGGATCTGGACTATGTACCCAACGTCGCCCGCAGGAGCCCCGTCCAAGTGGTCATGTCCAACTCCTTTGGCTTCGGCGGGACGAATGCAGCATTGGTTTTCAGGAAGTACCCCCCGACCTGAGCGCTGCGGCCGGGCGAGTCCTATCCTGGTTGGCAGGTCTTTCACCACCTGCGAGAGAGCATAGGGGACACGCGCACGGGGGCCGACATGGCAGCCTGCGCTGGCTCCTATGCTCTTTGTTTTTTGGCGCGCGATGGCGCCCGGTCGAAGCCGGTATGGCACTGCGGGCTATTGATCCGTGCAACATTTTGTTATAGTTAGAATCATTACAAGTAAGGCTCGATGGCGAGCGTGTTTTTAAACCCGTTCATCCGGACCGTTTATGAACCACCCCGATCGCCCATCCTGGGAAACGTATTTCATGGACATCACCGCGCTGGTCGCCAAGCGCACCACCTGCCTCAGGCGGGCCGTGGGCGCGGTCATCGTCAAAGACAAACGCATTCTGTCCACGGGGTACAACGGCGCTCCATCCGGAATTCGGCACTGCGCCGAAGTGGGATGCCTGCGGGAGCAGCTCAAGGTCGAATCCGGCATGCGCCACGAGCTGTGCCGCGGCATTCACGCCGAACAGAACGCCATCATCCAGGCGGCCTATCACGGGGTGTCCGTCAAGGGCGCCAGCCTGTTTTGCACCAACCAGCCTTGTTCGATCTGCGCTAAGATGATCGTCAATGCCGGCATCGTCGCCATCTACTACCGGTCCGGCTACGCCGATGAACTGGCGCGGGACATGCTCGCGGAAGCCGGCGTTCCCATGATTCAGGTCGCTGGATCTGAAACGCCGGCGCATCGGGAGTCCTAACCGGTTCACCCTGTAGGCCAAAAGGAGAGAGGGCATGAAATGTCCGTACTGCAGCGAGATAGAGAACAAGGTCATTGACTCCAGATTGAGCAAAGACGCCAGTGTGATCCGCCGGCGCCGCGAATGCCTGACGTGTAGCCGGCGTTTCACGACCTACGAGCATATCGAAGAAATTCCGATCATGATCATCAAGAAGGACGGGCGGCGTGAGCTTTTTAACCGGGACAAGGTGCGCTCGGGCATGCTCAAGGCCTGCGAGAAACGCAACATCAGTATGAACAGCATTGAGGAGTTCATCGACGACATGGAGCGCGACCTGCGCGAAGCGGAAGAGAAGGAGATCCCCGCAGCGGTCATCGGCGAGAAGATCATGGCCAAGCTCCACGAGCTGGACGCCGTGGCCTATGTGCGTTTCGCATCAGTTTACCGGGAGTTCAAGGACGTAAACGATTTCGTCTCCGAGCTCAAAAAGCTATTGAGCACCGATACCCCATGACCGACGCTTCTTACATGCAGATGGCCCTCGATCTGGCGGTGCAGGGCCGCGGCTGCACGTCGCCCAACCCCATGGTGGGCGCCGTCGTGGTCAAGAACGGGGTCGTGGTCGGTCGAGGCTACCATCAATTTGCCGGAGGGGCGCATGCCGAGGTGCACGCCATCGATGCCGCCGGCGCCGCGGCGCGCGATGCCACGCTTTACGTCAACCTGGAGCCTTGCAACCATAGCGGCCGGACCCCTCCGTGCACCCACAAGATCGTGGCGGCCGGGCTGCGGCGGGTGGTCATCGCCATGCGCGATCCCAACCCCCAGGTCGCAGGCGGCGGGGCCGAGTTCCTTGAGTCCCAAGGGGTCGAGACCGCATGCGGCGTGTGCGAGGAGCAGGCTCGGGAGCTCAACGAGGTTTTTATCAAGTATATCCGCACGGGCCGTCCGTTCGTCACCGCCAAGTGCGCTGCCACGCTGGACGGCCGCATGGCGGCCCGCACCGGGGATTCCAAATGGGTCACCGGCGAGGAATCCCGGGCGTTCGTGCATGAACTGCGGCATGCGGTGGATGCGATCATGGTGGGAGTCGGGACCATCGCAGCGGACGATCCTCTGCTGACCACACGGTTGAAAGGCCGACCTTCCAAGGATCCGATCCGGATCATCCTGGACACCCGGCTGCGAACCGCCCCGACGGCCAGGGTGGTGAACCACGCCTCCGAAGCGGAAACGCTGCTGGTGGTGGGGAAGGAAGCGCCTGCGTCGGCCAGGGTCCGCATATCCGCGAAAGGCGTGCGGGTGATCGATGGCGAGACCCGGGAGGGCCTCCTCGACCTGGACCGACTGATGGATCAGCTCGGGCGGATGGGCGTGACCAGCATTCTGATCGAAGGCGGGGGTCGAACGCTGGGGTCGGCCTTCCGGGCGGGGATTGTGGACAAGGTCTGCTTTTTTTATGCCCCCCTGCTGGCGGGCGGCGACGACGGCATTCCGATCTGCCGGGGCGCTGGAGCCGAAACCATGCGCGACTGCATTCGCTTGGATCGCATCCGCACCCGGCGTTTCGGCGACGATGTGATGATCGAGGGCTATGTCATCAGGAATTGAGAGCTAAAAGGGAGGTATTCCGCTCGGTGCTGCGAGCGAGAGCTTATGTTTACCGGTATCATAGAGGGGTTGGGGGCGGTCACTGCGGTTCGGCCGGCCGGCTCGGGCAGGCGCCTGGCTATTGCGGCGGCCTTCGATCTGGCCGGCACCAAGGTCGGCGACAGTATCTCGGTCAACGGGGCCTGCCTGACGGTGGTCGCCATCGCCGGCCGGCAATTTGAGGTCGACGTTTCGCCGGAGACTCTGGCCAAGACGACCATCGGGTCTTTCCGGCTCGGCGAGCGCGTGAACCTGGAGCGCGCCTTGCGCCTCTCTGATCGGATTGACGGCCATTTGGTGTCCGGCCATACGGACGGCACGGGCATCATCGACTCCCGCGAGGCCGCGGGCAATGCGATCATCGTGACCGTAACCGTGGCGGAAGCGCTGACCCGCTACATGATCGTCAAGGGGTCGGTCGCCGTCGACGGGGTCAGTCTGACCATCAACCATCTCGAAGCCGGCCGGTTTACCGTCAGCATCATCCCCCATACCGCCGGATTGACCACCATCGGCTTCAAACAGAAGGGCGAACGGGTCAACATCGAAGCCGACCTGATCGGAAAGTACGTGGAAAAGTTTTTATCCGCCCCGTCCGGCCCGCCGCCGGCCGCGCCGTCCGGCGTGAGCATGGAATTGCTGGCCAAGGCGGGTTATATTAAATAGGAATAAGGTTTAAAGTTTAAGGTTTAAAGGGAGGGAATGCTATGGAATGGAGTCGCTTTAAACCTTAAACCTTAAACTTTAAACCGTTATAGTTTGCAGGAGTTTCGTGATGCCCCATATTTCCATCGAACACGCCATCCAAGACATCCGCGCGGGCAGAATGGTGATACTGGCCGACGGGAACGACCCGGAAAGCGAGGGGGATTTCTGCCTGGCGGCGGAGAAGGTCACGCCGCAGAGCATCAACTTCATGGCCAAGCACGGGCGCGGCCTCATCTGCCTGTCCCTTTCAATTCAGAAAGCCCAGGCACTGGACCTGCCGCCCATGGTGGACAATAACACCTCGCGCTACGGCACCGGGTTCACTGTTTCGATCGACGCTCGCCTGGACGTGACCAGTGGGGTGTCCGCCGCCGACCGGGCCACGACGATTTTAACGGCCGTGGCGGATGCGGCTCGGCCGAGCGATCTGGTGCGGCCGGGCCATGTGTTTCCGCTGCGCGCGCGCGAGGGCGGTGTGATCGTGCGGACCGGGCAGACCGAAGGGTCTGTGGACCTGGCGCGTCTGGCGGGCCTGAAGCCGGCCGGCGTCATCTGCGGGATCATGGATGAGGACGGGGCCATGGCCAACGTCGCCGCCCTGGAAAAAATCAGCGCGGTGCATGGGATCGGCATCTGCACCATTCCCGACCTGATCGAATACCGCATGCGCACGGAGTCGTTCGTGCACCGGGCCGCCGAAGCCGTCATCCCCACCGTCATCGGGGGGGAATTCCGAGCCATCGTCTACGAGAACGACGTCGACGATCTGCTGCATTTCGCCATGGTGAAAGGAACCATCGACCCCGAGAAACCGGTTTTGGTGCGCGTGCATTCCGAGTGCCTCACCGGCGACATCTTCGGGTCGATGCGCTGCGACTGCGGGCCCCAGCTGCACCGGGCGATGGCGATGATGGAAGCGGAAGGCTGCGGCGTGCTGTTGTACATCCGCCAGGAAGGGCGGGGTATCGGCCTGGTGAACAAGATCAAGGCCTACGCGCTTCAGGAAAAAGGGCTGGACACCGTGCAGGCCAACGTGGAGCTGGGGTTTCAGCCGGACATGCGCAACTACGGCATCGGTGCGCAGATCCTGGCTGACCTCGGGGTGCGCCAGATGCGGCTGATGACCAACAACCCCAAGAAGATGGTCGGCCTTCAGGGGTACGGCCTGAGCATGGTCGATCAGGTCCCGATTGAAATCGAAGCCAACGAGTTCAACAAGTGCTACCTTGAATGCAAGAAGATCAAGATGGGGCATATGCTGTCCCTGGAGAAGACGCCGTAAGGAAAGAAGAAGTTGACCATCAATAAAAAATAGCTGCTCCGGCAGCGAGGATTCAGGGTTCGGGGCTCAGGCAAGAACAACCATGAGTTCCCGAATCCTGAACCCTGCGACCTGAGCAGTTATAAGAAAAGGAGCCGGGATGCCGAAGATCATTGAAGGAAAACTGAACGCGGAAGGCAAGAAGTTCGCCATCGTGGCGAGCCGCTACAACGATTTCATCACGGAGAAGCTCGTGGGCGGCGCGCTGGACGCTCTGAACCGCTGCGGCGCCAAGGAGCAGGACGTCGAGGTGTTCAAGGTTCCGGGCGCTTTCGAGATTCCTCTGGTGGCTAAACGGGTGGCCATGGCCCAGCGTTTCGACGCTATCATCTGCCTGGGCGCCGTCATCCGTGGGGCGACCCCGCACTTCGACTTCGTAGCGGCCGAGGCCTCCAAGGGCATCGCCCACGTCATGATGGAAACCGGACTGCCGGTGATCTTCGGGGTGATTACGGTCGACACCATCGAGCAGGCCATCGAGCGGGCAGGCACCAAGCTGGACAACAAAGGTTTCTCCGCGGCCATGGCGGCCGTGGAGATGGCCAGTCTCTTCCAGGCGGTGTGAACGCCCCATGGGTACCAGGCGCAAGGCGCGCGAGACGGCTATGCAGGCCCTTTTTTTCATGGACGAACGCCGGGATTTCTCGGAGGAGATGTTCGAGCGGTTCTGCCTGAATTTCGCCCCCAAACCGGACGTGCGTCCTTACTTCCTGCGCCTGATGAAGGGGGTGCTGCGGTACAAGACCGATCTGGATGCCCTTATCGAGCGTTTTTCCGAAAACTGGAGCCTGAGCCGTATGTCCGGCGTCGACCGCAATCTGATGCGCATCGCCGTATTCGAACTGGTGTGGTGCCGGGACATCCCGGCCAAGGTGAGCATCAACGAGGCGGTGGACATCGGCAAGAAGTTCGGGACCGAGGAATCCGGAGCGTTCATCAACGGGATCGTGGACGGTATCCGGACGGCGCTCGAAAAAGGGGAAATCCAGGCTTCCATTGCCGCGCCGGAGGAGCCCGGTGCGGAACTGGATGCCTAAAGTTGCAATAAAGCGGTGTTGGGTTGACGGCGGCTTGGGTTTTTGGAAAGACCGCAGAACTCCAACCACCCAATACCCGGCACTAACCACCAAACACTTAACACCAACTCTCCGAGGTTCATATGATCATCAAGAAATTGGCAGTGGGGCCGATCGTGGCCAACTGCTTCATCGTCGGATGCAAACAGACTCACCAGGCGGCGGTGATCGACCCGGGCGACGAGGCCGATCGGATCCTCCTCGCCCTGGCCGAGGCGAAGCTGACCGTCAAGCAGATCATCAACACCCACGGGCATTTCGACCATGTCGGAGCCAACAAGCGCATGAAGGCCGCGACCGGCGCACCGATCCTCATCCACGCCCTGGATGCACCCATGCTGAGCATGCTTGCCCGCAGCGCGGCGGCTTGGGGGATGTCCGCCGAGGACTCCCCTTCTCCGGATCGTTTCATAGAAGAAGGGGACACCATTGAAATCGGCTCGATCCGCTTTCAGGTCATTCACACGCCCGGGCATACCCCTGGGGGTGTTTCCCTGCTTGCGGACGGTTGCCTGTTCGTGGGCGATACGCTTTTTGCGGGCTCGGTGGGGCGGACAGACTTTCCGGGCGGGGACTTCGAGGCGCTTAAATCAAGCATCCAGAAGAAGCTCTTCCCGTTGGGCGATGCGGTGAAGGTCTTCACCGGGCACGGGCCGGAGACCACTATCGGCGAGGAGAGGCGTCACAACCCCTTCGTGGGGCTGGGGGCATAGGGGCTGAAGCATAATAGGTCCTATTGGTCCTATAGGACCTATTTGCTAAGTGGTTCAATCGACAAAAGTTTCGGTGCCATTTGCTGACTCCATCCTCGCCAAGGCGGTGTCCAGCTCCTGGCGTTTGAGGATGTCGTAATAGATCATGATGTGTTTGACATAAGCCACCGTGATATCCCCGCGGCAGAACCCCTGTTCGGCTTCCTGATAATACTTGCGGAAGCGCAGCAGCGGAAGGGTCTTGGCCATTGACTCCCAGCGGTTGGGGTCAAGCCCCATTTTAGAAGCCAGCCGCCGGGCATCCTGGACATGCCCCGGGCCGGCATTGTAGGCCGCCAGCGACGCCAACAGCCGGTCATCCTCTTCCATTTCCTCGAACTGGTCATAGATCCATTTCAGGTACTGGACCCCCGCTTTGATGTTTGCGACCGGATCGAGCAGATCGTAGACTTTCAGGCTGCGTCCGGTGGTCGGCAGCACCTGCAACAGACCGCTGGCGTCCCTGGCCCCGCGCGCCAGCGGATCGAGGTGGGATTCCTGGTAAGCCTGGGCGGCGATCAAACACCAGTCGAAGCCGTTCCGCTGGGCCGCATCTTTGATGAAGGGCCGGTAGCGAGGCAGGCGCGTTCGCATGCGTTCATGGAACGTCTTCAGGCCGATGTAATCGAAGTGACCGATATTCCAATGGTATTTTTCATAAATATCTTCCAGGCGTCCGGTTTGGTGCATGCTGCGGAAAAACTCGTTGATTTTTTCCAACAGGTGGCGGGCATCACGGCGTACGGCCCAGCCGAGCGGGAAGGTATCACGGCTGAGGGGGCGGACGGCCGCCGATGGGTAATAACGCCGGATCATCAGGGCGATGTTGCTGTTGGCAACGGTGAAATCGATTTCTCCCCTGGATAGGCGCTGGATCAGCTGGTCCTCCGATAAATTTTCATGGACCCGGACGGTGACATCGATGCCCTGGCGCCTCAGCTCCTCCAGCCGTTCATGCTGGGCCGAGCCCCGGCCGACATCCACTGTTTTGCCGGCAAGATCCTGAAGTTCGGCGATGGGGGCCAGGCGGCGGTGTGAAATGAGGTGCGGCTGCACCTCGCGATAGCCGTCGGAGAAGGCGGCCTGCCGCGCGCGCGACCGCGTGATTTCAGTTCCGGCGGCAATCAGATCGCCCCGTCCTCCGTTAAGCGCCGCCAGCATGTCCTCCCATGTGCGGCAGGGCACGACCTTCAACCGGACCCCCAGACGGTCGGCGAACTCTCGGGCCAGCTCGTAATCGAACCCTCTGGACTGGTTCCGATCGATATAGTAGCTGTGCGGCGAGCTGCCCGTAATGACCCGCAGTTCGCCCGCCGCCAGGACCCGGTCCAGACTGAGATCCTGAAAACCGTCCGCCGGAAACGAACCGGCATGAAACGTGGCAACCGCGCTTGCAGCCATCAACACGGTCGGTACTCCAACCCTTAACACTCTGTTACGTCTAATTATTTTTCGCATCATGAGATTTGGTTCCTTTGCATCGGTTGTCGGGCGTCGAAGCGGGCTCCCTAAAAGGCGCCGAGCTGGCAGGGCCCGATTTTTATACCCAGCGCCTCACAGGCGGCGCTCACCCCCATGCGGGAAAGCTTGAAAGCCGTTGCAAGGCTCCAGGCCGTCCGGCAGGGCAGTCTGCCGTTTTCAAGCCCGCGATGGATGGCGTCTTCAAGACCGGGTTCTATGGCGGTGGCGGCCTTGACGATTTTTTTCTCGGGGGTGTAGCCGAAAAGGCCCAACTGGCACTTCACCAGTCGGATGCCGAGCAGGTCCGCAGCCTCACCGATTGCAGACGGCGGCTTCTGAAGTTCGTCGGCCATCCGAAAAGCCACTGCACAGGCCAGTTCGCCCTTTTCCACGCTGCGAGCCAGGGACTCGCGGAGAGCCGGATCGATCTGCGCCGGGTCCTTATGGCTGTGTTTGGAGGCAAACGGTTTCCTTGCTTTTTCAGTCATGGGCCACTCCTCGCTTGATGTCGGCTAAGGTGTTTGATAGATAACGATTTTAGATGCTCAGTTACTCTTTACACCCAGCTCGGTTCGAATTACATAACGGGTGCCCGGAAGATTCGGCGGGAAGATTGCCCCTCTGGACCTTTCTGGACCGCTGTGGACCGCTGTGGACCGCCGGAGGAAAAACTTTCCACGGACCCTACCACAGAAGGGGAGGGGTGGCAACCCCGGCCACAAAATCAGGGCGTTCCAAGATGCGAACGAGTCAAGGAGGACAATGATCCAGCGACGAATCACGCGGCAGATCAAAGTCGGCGGCGTTCCGGTGGGGGGGGGTGCCGCGATAGCGGTGCAGTCCATGACCAACACGCCGACCCCGGACGTAGCCGCCACCGTCGCTCAGATCCGGCGGCTGGAAGCGGCGGGCTGCGACATCGTGCGCGTGGCGGTGCCGGATGCGGCGGCGGCGCAGGCGATCGCCGCCATCAAGGCTCAGGTCCGGATCCCGGTCATCGCCGACGTTCACTTCGACTCCCGTCTGGCCGTAGCCGCGGCACGTTCGGGGGCCGACGGGCTGCGGATCAACCCCGGCAACATTGGGGGAACGAAAAAAGTCAAGGCGGTGGTCGACTGCGCGCGGGACCGCGGAATCCCCATCCGCATCGGGGTCAATTCGGGTTCGCTCGAAAAGGATCTGCTTAAGAAATATAACGGAGCCACTCCGGAGGGTATGGTGGCCAGCGCTCAGCGGCATATCGAGCGGCTGCGCATGCTTGATTTCCACGATATCAAGGTATCCTTGAAGGCCTCGGACGTGCGGCGCACCGTAGCCGCTTACCGCCAGCTGTCCGCGTTGACCGATCTGCCGCTGCACCTCGGGGTGACAGAAGCCGGCACGCTTTTCTCGGGGCTGGTCAAATCCGCACTCGGTATCGGGACATTGCTGGCCGAAGGAATCGGCGATACGCTGCGGGTCTCCCTGACCCGGGATCCGGTCGAGGAGGTGCGGGCCGGGTACGAGATTCTGGCGGCGCTCGATATCCGACGACGGGGTCCGGAGATCATCGCCTGCCCCACCTGCGGCCGCACCCGGATCGACCTGTTCGGAATCGTGGAGCGGGTGGAAAAGGCCCTCGCGACCAGCGTGGCCCCCATCAAGATCGCCGTCATGGGCTGTATCGTCAACGGCCCGGGGGAAGCCCGCGAGGCCGACATCGGGATCGCAGGCGGGGACGGAGTGGGGGCGCTCTTCCGGAAGGGGAAGGTCGTTCAGACGTTTCCCGAAGATCAATTGGTGGAGGTGTTGCTCCACGAGGTGCAGAAGTTCGAACTCAAAGAGAGGAAATCCGAAGACAATGGGTAAACAGCCGAAATCCGCCATATCACCGACGCGTCGCGAAGACTATCCGGAATGGTACCAGCAGGTCATCAAAGCCTCCGACCTGGCCGAACGCTCGCCGGTGCGGGGCTGCATGGTGATCAAGCCCTGGGGGTACGCCCTCTGGGAGAACATCATGCAGGCCATGGACACCATGTTCAAGGCAACGGGGGTCAAGAACGCTTATTTTCCGCTCTTCATCCCGCTGAGCTTCATGCAGAAAGAGGCCGACCATGTCGAAGGGTTTGCCAAGGAGTGTGCGGTCGTCACCCACCACCGGCTGGAAAAGAACGACCGTGGCGAGCTGGTTCCGGCCGGGCTGCTGGCCGAACCGCTGGTGGTTCGACCCACCTCCGAGACCATTATCGCCGATTCTTTATCGAAGTGGATCAACAGCTACCGCGATCTGCCGGTCCTGCTCAATCAGTGGGGCAACGTCGTGCGCTGGGAGATGCGCACCCGCATCTTCCTGCGCACCAGCGAGTTTTTATGGCAGGAAGGGCACACGGCGCATGCCAGCCGGGAAGAGGCCTGGGAGCGCACCGTGATGATGCTGGACATCTATGCCCGCCTGGCCGAAGAGTACCTGGCCATGCCGGTCTTCAAGGGCCGCAAGACCGCGGCCGAGCGTTTCCCAGGGGCGGTGGACACCCTCTGCATCGAGGCGATGATGCAGGACCGCAAGGCGCTTCAGGCCGGCACGTCCCACTTTCTGGGACAAAACTTCGCACGCGCGTCCGAAATCAAGTTTCAATCGGCCGAGGAGCGCGAGGAATACGCATGGACCACGTCCTGGGGTGCCTCCACCCGCCTGATCGGGGGGGTGATCATGACCCACGGGGATGATGACGGCATCATCCTGCCGCCGCGAGTGGCTTCGGCTCAGGTCGTGCTGCTGCCCATCTTCAAAAAGGAGGACGAGCGCCAGGCCGTCATGGCCTATACCGAAAGCCTGGCCAGGGAGCTGAAAGCCTGCCGGTACAACGACCGGCCGATCACGGTCGAAGTCGACCCGCGCGACATCGGCGGCGCCCGGGGCTGGGAGTGGATCAAGAAAGGCATCCCCCTGCGCATCGAAATCGGCTCCCGGGAAATCAAGGAGAATGCCGTATTCCTGGGGCGGCGGGACCAGCCGCACCACGAGCGGGTTGCGTTGAAGCGGGAAGCGTTCGTGGCCGAAATTCCAGGGATTCTGGACGACATCCAGAACGCCTTGTTCGCACGCGCGCTCAGCTATCGCACCGAGAACACGGTGACGATCGCGGACAAAGGCGATTTCTACGATTACTTCACGCCCCGCAATCTCGAGAAACCGGAAATCCACGGCGGCTTTGCGCATTCCGGCTGGTGCGGCGACGCCGCCTGCGAGGCCCGCATCAAGGAGGATCTCACGGTGACTATCCGCTGCCTGCCCTTCGACGCCGAGGAGCCGGCCGGCCGGTGCATCAGCTGCGGTAAACCCGGGCAGCATCGGGCGGTGTTCGCAAAGGCATACTAATGATCCGAATCAACAACATCCTTGACAAGCTCACGGAGGGGTGCCCGGGTGCGGACGTGGATGTGGTTGAACGCGCTTATGTCTATTCCGCGCAGGTTCACGCCGGGCAGGTGCGGCTTTCCGGCGAGCCTTACCTGATGCACCCGCTTGAGGTGGCCAACATCCTGGCCGATATGCGGCTGGATCCCGTCAGCGTGGCGTCGGGTCTGCTGCATGATGTGCTCGAGGACACGCCCGCCCAACCCGAGGACGTGGAAGCGCTTTTCGGCACGGACGTGCTGCGCATCGTCTCGGGTGTCACCAAGCTGAGCCTGATGCCGACCTCCAGCTCGCAGGCGCGGCAGGCCGAGAACATCCGCAAGATGTTTCTGGCCATGGCCGACGACATCCGGGTGATCCTCATCAAGCTGGCCGACCGCCTGCACAACATGCGCACCCTGCGATTCCATTCACCGGAAAAACGCAAGGCCATCGCCCGGGAGACCCTGGACATCTACGCCCCGCTCGCCGCCCGCCTCGGCATTTACTGGATCAAGAACGAACTGGAGGAGAACTCCTTCAAGTATCTGAATCCGGAGGAATACGCCCGTATCGAGCTGCTCGTGGCCAAGTCCAGGACCGAGCGCGAACAATACATCGAGACCGTCCGGACCACCATCCACGCCAAGCTGGAAGAAGTGAACCTGAACGCCGAGGTTTTAGGCCGCAGCAAGAATTTTTTCAGCATCTACTCGAAGATGAAGACCCAGAACCTCACCTTCGAGCAGATTTACGACCTCATCGCCTTTCGCATCATCCTGGACACGGTCACCCAGTGCTATGAGGCGCTGGGCCTGATCCACTCCATGTGGAAGCCCATCGACTACAAGTTCAAGGACTACATCGGGCGGCCCAAGCCCAACATGTATCAGTCGCTGCACACGACCGTCATCGGCCCCGTCGGCGAGCGCATCGAGATTCAGATCCGGACCTGGGAGATGGATCGCGTGGCCAAGTCCGGGATCGCCGCGCACTGGAGCTATAAGGAAGGCCAGCGCATCGACGAAAACATCAGCAAAAAATTCGCCTGGATCCAGGACATGGTGGAGAACCAGGATACGTTCCGGGACCCCGGCGAATTCCTGGAAAACGTTCGCCTCGACCTTTTTCCCGACGAGGTTTACGTCTTCACCCCCAAGGGGGACATTCGATCGCTGCCGAAGGGATCCACTCCGGTGGACTTTGCCTATCTCATCCACACGGAAATCGGCCATAAATGCGTCGGTGCCAAGGTCAACGGCCAAATGGTCAGCCTGCCGTATGTCCTCCAGACCGGCGATATCGTCGAGATCGTCACCTCGAAAAACCACACGCCGAGCAAGGACTGGCTCAAGTTTGTCAAGACCATCAAGGCGCGCGCCAAGATTCGCCAGTGGGTTAAGACCCAGGAAAAGGAGCGCAGCATCAGCCTCGGGCGGGAGATGCTGGACAAGGCCTTCCGCAAGGAGCGGTTGAACTTCATCACCCTTTCCAAAACCGAAAAGATGGACGAGGTGGTGACCTCCCTGGGAGTGAAGAGTCTCGAAGACCTGATCGCCAATGTCGGCTACGGAAAAGTGACGCCGCTTCAGGTGCTCAGGCCGTTCACCGCCAAACCGGTATCGCCGGACAGCCGGGAGTCGCTCCTGGAAAAGTTGATGAGCCGGGTGCGCAAGAAAAAACCTCGGGCGGGCGTGCTCGTGAAGGGTTTGGAGGACATCTTGATCAAATTCGGCAAATGCTGCCAGCCGGTGCCCGGAGACCCGATCATCGGTTATATCACCCAAGGCTACGGGGTGACGGTTCACCGGGCGAGCTGCGTGAATGCGATGCGCAGCAGTCCGGAGCGGCAGATTGAAGTCGAATGGAGCCCCGATTCGGCCGAATCCTATCCGGTCAAAATTCAGATCATCTCGTATGACCGAATCGGGTTGTTGGCCGATCTGGTGGGCAGCATCAGCAAACTACGGGCCAACATCCTCAATGCCAGTTCCGATACCAAGGAAAACAAGACGGTGGAAAGCCTTTTCACCATCAGCGTGGCGGACACCGGGCATCTGGATAAAATCCTTGCTGCGATTCGAGCGGTAAAACAGGTTCAGGACGCCAAGCGGATCGGATAGCCCCGCTCGTGCAAGGCAGGTATGGGGCGCCGGCTTTACGGCGCTTTTTGTACGCGGCCGGACTTCAGGCATGCCGTGCACACCAGCAAGGTTTTGGCTCGTCCGGTAGTGATGGCGTGCACGCGCTGGAGATTGGGATTAAAGCGGCGCTTGGTGACATTGTGGGCATGGCTGATGTGGCTGCCCACCATAGGTCTTTTTCCGCAGATTTCACACATCTTGGACACGGCTGTACCCTCCTACCCATTTAACGCCTTAACGCCTTCGCCCAACGTTCGACGTCTGCGTTGCGAACAATTCAAAAATTTTCTATCTACACCAAATACGAGCGGGAATCAAGAAATTTCAACGCGGCTATCCGTTATCGGGCAGGCCGGGAAGGATCGGCGTTGGCTCCAGGATGGGCGCATCGGCGCCCTCTCTCAATTGGCGCGTTTCCTCGGATAGCTTCTTTTCGCAGGCCGCGATGAGATTCAACGCCGGCTGATGATAGCCGACATCCGGATAGTCGGATACCAACGAACGGAAACGGGCGAGGGCGGCCTTGAAATGGTTGGTCTTGAAATAGAACTCGCCGACGGTAAACTCGTGGCCGGACAAGCTCTTGTAGCAGGCCACCAAGTGCTCGGCGGCGCTGCGCGAATAGGGGTCGTTCGGAAACTGCTTCTGAAGTCGGATAAAGGTTTCCAACGCCTTGCGGGCAGATGTTTGGTCCCGGTCGGGAGTGGTGATGCGGTCGAAATGGCAGCGTCCGATCTGGTAGATGACATAGGGAATCGCTTCGTTTCGAGGGTGAAGCTTCTCAAACTCCTCGTAAGCGAAAAGGGCGTCCTCATATTGCTCCAGCCGATAATGGGCATCACCTAATTTCAACTCGGCCAGCATGGAGTATCGTGAAAACGGGTATATGTCCTTCAGCCGCTGGAAATGCTCGACCGCTTTGTGGTAATTCCCGTTTTCGAACTGATCCATGCCGTTGATCGCCAGTTCCTCGGCGGTGAGGTTTTCCTCGGCCCCCCAGAAGAGGGTGACCACCGATTTTTTGAAATCGGTGGCGGTCTCCTGGATCGTGCTGCATCCGGTGCTCGCCAGTGTGGCCCATACTGCCGCAGCCAAGAGCCGCGAGATAGTGTTCTTCATCGTCATTCGGTTTCACTGCGAGGTGCAAAAAGAGGCCGTGCTGCTAGGGTTCAACCGCCGTCCTCGAAAATCAAGCCGGGTCCCCCGGCTCACCTTCATCTGCAGATCGGTCCGGCAGCCGGTCTCGGCCGCGGGTTCCTGAAAGTCGAACCTACACCAGTTTGGTGAGGGCCTCCTCCAGTTTTGATTTGGCCACCATCCCCGTAATCTGGTTGGCGACGTTGCCCGCTTTGAAAAAAATCAGGGTGGGGATCGCTTTGATACCGTATTTTGCAGGGGTGACGGGATTGTTGTCGACATTGCATTTTGCGAACTTGATCTTATCGCCGTAACTTTTGGAGAGCTCTTCAACCAGGGGGGCGATCGCCTTGCAGGGGCCGCACCACGGCGCCCAGAAGTCGACCAATACCGGTTTATCGCTTTTCAGCACTTCCGCCTCGAAATTGCCGTCCTCAACTTCCAGCATGCCTTCCGCCATCTCACCGAATTCCTTTCTTGAAAATTAATTACGGGGTGATAATAGAGTCAAAGCCTATCGATGTCAACCCAGGCGGGCGCGCGTCCGCCTGCCGGAAGACCCGGCGAGAACGCAGTCAGATCCGGTTCGAGTCTGTTCGGCAGACAGAGCGGAGCGGTGGACGCGGTCCGCCGCAGCTGGTTTGAACAATCCGCATGGCAGGAGACATCCATGAAGAAAAAGATCCGCATCGGGGCCTTGATTTCGGGGGGCGGCACCAACCTTCAGGCGATCATCGACGCCAGCCGCTCCGGATCGATCGACGCCGACATCGCCTTCGTCGGCGCGGATACTCCGGCGGCCAAGGGGCTGGAGCGGGCCCGGCAGCATGGCATTCCGGACGTCGTAGTGGACTATGCGGCGGTCATCCGCGCTTGCCGGCACGAGCCGGGAAGGCTTTTGCCGCCGGAGGATTTCCGTCTGGAGGACGTTCGCGGCAAACAGGCGATTTTTCCCCCATCCGCCGATCGCACCACCGTGGATGCGTTCCTCACCTGCCGGGCCATAGCCGAGGCGCTCTTGCTGAAGGCGATGCCGCCCGACTCCTTTGACCTTTTGGTTCTGGCCGGGTTCATGCGCAACTTGACGCCTTATTTCATCGACCGCGTGAACACCGATCGCGCCCGGCCGCGCATCATGAACATTCATCCGGCGCTGCTGCCCGCTTTTCCGGGCACCGATGGATACGGCGACACCTTCCGGTACGGGTGCAAAGTGGCCGGCTGCACCGTGCACTTTGTCGACTACGGCGAGGACTCGGGGCCGATCATCGGCCAGCGCGCCTTTCGCATCCGCGAGGACGATACGCTGGACAGCCTTCGCCGGCGCGGGCTGGAACAGGAGTGGCAGCTCTATCCCGAATGCATTCAGCTTTTTGCCGAGGGCCGTTTGACGACCGTGCGGATGCGCTTCGAGCGGCCGGGGGGCGGAGCTTTCGAGCGCACGGTGGTAAAGGTGCTGCCGAAAAAACGATGATAGCTTTGAACTGCCTGCGGTCCCCGACGAGTCCGTCGGTTACAACACGAACCCTCGACATCGTTCGCAGTTGGGCATTGCATTGCTTTGTAATGGACCTAGAGTCTGCGCCCTCGTGGGCCGGCAATGAGCCAGATGATCAGCCCCAAGACCGGCAGAATCAGAATCAAGATGACCCAAAAAACCTTTGATCCGGTAGAGGCCGGGGTTTCGATGGTCTTCACAATGGCCCAAACGTCGGCAATCAAAACGATCAGGCCGAAGAGGCCGCCAACTTCGATACCCATTTCTTCTCCTGGCAGGGCTCGGCGTGAGTACCCTGTGCTATGGTTCATCCCGACTGGGAGATGCTTCAAGTTTCTAATGAGGGCATCCGCTTTCGTTATGATCTTTTAAAGCCCCCATCCGTATTTGTCCAGCAATTTTCCGTCGATTTGATTCTTCCTGCCTGCGGCGATATCAAGATCGTCGTCCGCGAGTTTTTTCACTGTTCCTTGAATTGCCCTTTGATCCGTTTCCTATTTTCCATAGATATAGTCCCAGTTCATAATCCGCAACGCCCTTCCCAGCCAGATTTCTTCTTCAGGCACTCAAATTCGGACTGCTTAACTTTAATGCGTCTTCTCCCGAGGAATAAATGGAGTGCAGCTTGTATTCCTATATGAATGCCTACGTAGTGCCGTACGGTCCGCAGAGGAGGGATCCAAGGCTTGTCCCGGTTTCGAATCTACCCACGGCCCGCCAGCAAGCCCGATCAATGAACCGGGAGCCGTTTACAAGCCGTTAAGCAAAAGGCTGTCGGCAATACCAAGCCGCAGGCTTAAATACAGGATTCAGCTTATTGCCAATCACTCTAACTATTCAGAATCTTACTCATCTGTGACGGCGGAAGGATTGCGGCGATCGGCCGGCCTGCGCTGTTTGAAGGGCCTCATCCAATGGGGAAGGTGACGGGCAAGTCTACCGTGATTGAGGGATCGGTCGGATTCCAGTTCGGCGGCGAGGCATTGAGCGAGATCATCTTTTTGTGGGATCGCGTGGAGATAAGGAAGGAACTTTCACGGTCTGTAAAACAGGGAGACCCTCGATGAAATCACGCCTCGTGCGCCTCTTCTTCCGAATCAGATACAGCATCGGCTATTATCCCACCATCATATCGATGGCCTATTTCTTTTTTGCGCTGATGTTTGTCACTCTGCCCAGCTCGGATTTATGGGAGCCCCTGAAGCCGATCCTGGAGTGGTCGAGGCTGCCGAGAGTCTACAACGACGAGGTGGTGCTCTCCGCCCTGATCACCGGCATCATCTCATTCATCACCCTCAGCTTCGCCATGGTCATGGTCGTCTTGAGCAACGTCTCCAACACCTTCTCCCCCAAACTGCTCTTGGGCTTGGTCACTGAAAAGACGCATCAGGTCGTGCTCGGAAATTACATCGGTGCCATTCTCTACTGCCTGATCCTGCTTCTGACGATTTCGAACGCCGACGACTACCGCTTCCGGGACCTATCCGTCATAATCGCCGCCGCCATGGCGATTTGGTGCCTGGTCCTGTTTATCTACTTCATTCATAACATCTCCACCTCCGTGCAAGTGGGGAACATCGTTGAAAAAATTTACAACCAGACCCGCCGGGAATTGCTGAAGCGGCAACAGGCCGAGAACGCCGAAGAACGGCATCGCCAGGCGTTTGTGCATGAGACGATCGTGCCGCGGCAGGTTTTTCCTTCCAAAACATCGGGCTTCCTGCAGGACGTCGACGCGGACGATCTGGTGAAAATCGCAACCGAGAACGACCTGCTGATCCGGGTTCAACCGTACCTCGGTGATTTTGTGGTGAAGGACCACCCCTTTCTCTCCTGCACCAAGGCTCCGGAAGAGATCGAGTCAGCCGTGCGGGACCGGATTTATGCGGCGTTTACTTTTTTTGGGGGAGAAAAAATAGAAGTCAACGAGAGATACGGCTTCACCCAACTGATGGAAATAGGGGTCAAAGCCCTCAGCCCGGGGATCAACGACCCTGGGACGGCCTGCATATGCATCGACTACTTGACAGATTTGTTTGCCTTGCGGATGGGTTTGAGATTTTCGGACGTCTACTACGACGAAAACCGGAATCCGCGTCTGATCGTCAGGTCCATGGGCTTCGACACGTTATTCACCATTTGCATCGGGCCGATACGACGCTATGGCAAAAATGATCTCTTGGTCGCCAATAAGCTGCTCCAGTCCTTCAAGACCTTGTCCTACTTCGACCGAACGGAGGCAC
>Ga0105093_10000172_pt1 | contig 24461 bp, 22 predicted proteins | sample PPLLak3March2015_2_FD_79111 | JGI IMG/M metagenome (GOLD analysis project Ga0105093, IMG submission 79111) | Freshwater sediment microbial communities from Prairie Pothole Lake near Jamestown, North Dakota, USA - PPLs Lake P8 Core (3) Depth... | ecosystem: Environmental > Aquatic > Freshwater >... | reverse complement strand
TTCGGTTCCATGATCATCCGATTCCTTCGGCGGCGATCGCGGTTTGACGGCTACCCCGCCCTGTCAGCGAAGTTGCTCATCCAGGAAATCGAACACGCGCCGCATGTTGGCTTCCGTTTCAAACTGCGGGTCGCCGTGGTCGGCCGTCTCCAGGATGTCGAAGGCGAACCGGTCGGGGGAGACCTTCCGGGCAAGCGCCTCGGCGAACAGGATCGACTGCTCGACGGGAACGAGGCGATCCTGGCGACCGTGTTGAATCAGGATTGGGGGCATGTCGGGATGGATGTAGGTCATTGGACTTGCCCGACGGACCAGGACCGGGACCTCGCTGATCGGAGCGCCCAGGTAGCGCGACTCCGGCGAGTCCGGCAGGCAGTGAATCGCCTGCCCACGCCCGCTCTGTGTGAACTGGTCATCCATGCGCAGGAAGTCAGTCGGGCCGAAAAGGTCCACCCCCGCCTGCACGTCACATGAATGCTCGGGGCTGCCGAGGCTCAAGTCTTCGAGCTCTGCCACGCCAGGCGTGAGGCAGAGCATGGCCGCAAAATTGCCCCCGGAAGACCCTCCGCAGGCTGCCATCCGCCGGGGATCGAGTTGAAACGCATCAGCGTTGGCTCGCAGCCAGCGGATCGCAGCCTTGACATCGTGAATCCCGGCGGGGAAGATGGCCTCCCCGCTTAGGCGGTAGTTCAGGCTGACGACAGCGTAGCCGCGGTCCAGCGCCGACAACCAGGGAAGCACAGGCGGGTCGCGCTTGTCACCTATAGCGAAGCCGCCGCCGTGGATGTGCACGATCACGGGGAAGGGCCCATCCCCGGTCTCTGGCAGATAGAGATCCAGCTGCTGCGCCAAAGAAACCGGTGCATACGGCACATCCAGCCATTTGCGACGAATATGGCTGACGTTCGCCGGCTCGGGACGCAGTCCCAGCATGCCGGGGGGTGGCATCGCCCCGGGAGGACCGCGGCGTACTTCGCCGGCGTGTCTGACTTGCCCCGGGCCCGACCCTGGGCCCGTCACCGGCTCTGCCCTCCGGCCACCTTGGCCGGATGCCTGCGGCGTAGCCACCGATCCAGGTTCCCGCTACGTTGATACTCGTCGAATGCCACCGCGCCCAGCAGAATCAGGCCTCTCACGATGTACTGGGCATAGGTGCCCCAGCCCGCAAGCTGCATCCCATTCCCCACGATCGCCAGCGTGAACACCCCTGCCACCAATGCCGGGATGCTGCCTTCCCCGCCCATGAAGCTGATCCCCCCAACGATGGCGGCCGTCAGGCAGATGAACTCGGTCCCCGGTCCAAAGGACGAGTTCACAGTGTTCGCCTTGGACAACATCACCATCGTGCCGATTGCGGTCAGGAAGCCACACAGCGTGTAGGTGGAGATCTTCATCCAGCGGATGTTGATCCCGGCCAGGCGCGAACCCTCCTCGCTGCCGCCCAGTGCAAGCACCCTCGATCCGTACACGAGCTCGTTGAAGGCCAACGTCGCCAGAACGACAATCAGCAGCGCCAGCCAGACATCCACCGGGATGCCCAGGAGCTTGCCCTTGGTCAAGACCAGAAACTGGTCGGGGTAGTCACGGAATGTCCGCGCTTGGGAGATGAGGTAGGAGATGCCTTGAAAGATGGCGGCGGTCGCCAGGGTGGCGATCAACGGAAAGATGCGGATGCTGGTCACGATCAGTCCGTTAAGCAGCCCGAGCGAAGTGCCGAGCAACAGCCCTGTGCCCACCGACAGCCAGACGGGCAGATCGAACTCGACCATCATCATCGCCGTCACCACGCCGATCAGCGACATCTGGTACCCGACAGAGAGATCAATGCCCCCACCGATCATGACGAAGGCCAGGCCAACCGCCACAATGACGAAGTAGGTATTCTGCGTGATGATGTTGGTCAGGTTGCGCACGGTCAGGAAGTACGGGCTGGTGAAGGAAAACAGCACCATCAGCCCGAGCAACACGAACATCACGGCATACTTCTTCAACCCGCTGAGATCGACCTTCACTGCATCACCTCATGCGTCTCCATGCATGCCCTCCGTTCGCTGTTGCCGGTGGCGCCCTTCCCATCCTGGGGCATGCCGGGTCACCTGGCTGCGGTCGGTTCCTGCACCGCGCTCGGCACCGTTGGCACCGCGAGCGACGCCAACCGGAACCCGATCCGACGGCTAGCCAAAGGACGGATACTCCACAGCCGGCGGCTCGACGACAGCGCCATCCTTGCCCTTGACGATCAACGTGACAACATCATCCAGCGTCACCTTGTCGACCTCGAGCACATCCTGTCGCCGTCCGCCCTTGAGCACGAAGACGCGATCGGCGATCGCCAGGATGTCGGGGATGCGTTGCGTGATCAGCAGGATCGACAGGCCCATCCCTTTCAGGTGCTTGATCAGCGCCAGCAGCTTGCTCGCCTCCGTCACCCCGAGGGCCGCCGTCGGCTCGTCCATGATCAGGATCTTGGATTCAAAGGCGATGGCGCGGGCGCACGCCACCATCTGCCGCTGGCCGCCTGACATGCGGGCCACGCTCAACTTGGGCGACTGGATGTCCACCCGAAGCTCGCGTATCAGCGCCTCGGCGCGCGCATACATCTTCTTCTTGTCCAGCAAGGCGTTCCAAGGGCCGCGCGCTAGGTCCCGGCCAACGAAGATATTCCGGGCAACATCCAGGTTGTTGAACAGCGCCAGGTCCTGGTAGATCATGCCGATCCCCAGCCGGAAGGCGTCGTGGGGCGTCTGAATGTCGACGGGCGCGCCGTCGATGCGGAGCTCCCCCTCGTCTGCCAGGTGAGCGCCCGAGAGCACCTTCATCAGGGTGGACTTGCCGGCGCTGTTGTCGCCGACCAGGCCCATGATCTCGCCCCGGCGCAACTCCAGGTCGACCTTGCGCAACGCTTGAACCCCACCGAAGCTCTTGGAGATCCCCTTCATCTCGACGACATAGTCAGTGCTCATCCTGCTCCCTCAAGGGACCGTCTGATCGGCCGCCCGACTTCAGGCAAACGAATCGTGGCTCAACTGCCCCTCACGCGCAAGCATGCATTCCCTTCGTCCAAACACGAAGGGCTGGGGGAGTCCTATACGGGCTCAAGCCCCCAGCCCTTCGGCAGATACCGGGCGTGGCCGCGTACCTGACGGCGGCGGCCGACGCCCCTGCATGGGGCTCGCCGGACTACGGCGTGCCGCGGATGACTCCCGAGTTGGGCATCGGGACCACACTGAGTTCGCCGTTGACGGCCGTCGCCAGCGCCAGCGGATCCCAGGTGACCTCATCAAAGGCCTCGCCGTTGATGATCTTGCTGGCGATGGCCACGGTGGTGCCTGGGAGATCCCCGCCGCCGAAGGCCACGGCCCCACGGAACACGCCCTCGCCCTGGGACGAGGCCAGAATGGCGTCGGCCTCGGGTCCGAACATCCCAACCCCAAAGACCGCCACCTTCGCCAGATCCTGGATCACGCTGGTGGCGCCCTTGGCGTACTCATCCATGATCGCCTGAGAGGCGCCTGCGCCCCCATCCGATGCATAGGCCAGGACGAGCTTCACATTCGGGTTGGTGGTCAGGATGTTTTGCATCGTCGTCTGCCCGGCCTGGAACATCTCAGCCGCCGGGGTCTGAACGATCTTGACCGCCGGGACATAGACCGGATTCGGCACGCGGTCGGCCTCGGACTTTCCGGCGACGTAGGTGCCCTGGTCATCCGAGATCGGCGTCCCCTCGGCATCGATGTACTCGGCCTTGCTGTTCTTCAGGAACGGCTCGCTGATCATCAGCAGGCCGGCGGAGCGCTCTGCCGCCTCAGTGTTCAGCGACGAGGTGAACACGGCGGTCTCGATCGAGCCCTCGGGCGCGTCAGGGTAGTTGACCTCGACCCAATTCTTGGCCATCAGGGCGGCGTACTCCCCGGCGAGGAATTGGTCGATCTTCATTACCGCATCCCGTCCGGACTCCCCCGGCTCTCCGCCGACGACCATCACCGGGATGCCCGCGGCACGAGCCGCCTCGAGCTTCGGCAGCAGGCTGCTGGCCTCAACCGCCATCACGAACATCATCTTGGGCGCCATGCCGGTGTAGTTCTCGATCTGGGTCGCCTGGGTGTTGGGATTGCCGTCGGCGCTGGATACCTGGACGTCGTATTCCGCGCCAAAGGCGTTGGTGAATGCGTCGCTCAGCGCCAGCATCAGGGGATTGTCCAGTGCGGGCAGCGCGACTGCGATGACCCCCTTCTCCGCAGCGGGTTCGGCGGGTTCGGCCGGGGCGGTGGTCGCCGCCGGCTCGGCGGGCTCCGCCGGTGCCACTTGCGTGGCTGCGGGTGCGCAGGCCCATGCCAGCGCCAGACCGATGACGAGCAAGAGGGCTACGGACTTCTTCATTGGCTTCCTCCTCGAAGACCAGATGTCGAGCTCAGGCGCTTGTGCGGCTGAGCACTTCCGGCGTGTTCGCCTCGGAGTCTAGCATCGTCTCACCTGTTGTCAATACGTTTCGTCTGGTGGAACAACTGGGGAGACCACGCGGACTCAGGGGGCCCCTGCAGGAACGGAGAATCAGCGGAGTCGGCTGCTAGGACCTGGTCACAGGATGGGGATGGCGCGTGCAGACCACGGGCGGGCAGGTCGCTGGGTGGAGCCCCGGACTACCCTTGCCAGCCGAGCCGGCGGGAGATCGCGTCAGCCGCCTGCCGAGCTTCAGTTGCGATGGCCGGAACCCGATCGAGCGGCAGGCGGCTGGTGGGGCAGGTGACGCTCAGGGCGCCGACCACGTTCCCATCTCGGTCGCGCACCGCCGCCGAGACGGCCCGCACGCCCAGTTCGAGTTCCTCATCATCGACGGCGTACCCCTGGGAACGGACGACATCCAGATGCCTGTGCAACTCGGCCGGGCGCGTGATCGTCCGATGGGTATGTGCAACCAGTGGGCCCTCGAGGGGGATCTCTGACGCCGCCTCGGGTAAGAAGGCCAACAGCACTTTGCCGCTGGCGGTGGCATGCACGGGCAGGCTGCGGCCAACGGCTGCGGCAATCGTCAGCGCCCGGCTGCCCTGAACCACCTCGACGAAGTACACCTCGCCGCGGTTGAAGACGCTCAGGTCGCAGGTCTCATCGAGCCGGGAGGCGAGATCGGTCATGATCGGCATGGCCTCCCGCCTCAGGTCCATTCGCCGCATCACCATGAAACCCAGGTTGGCCAGCCGCACGCCGAGCCGATAGCGTTGCCCATCTTCGGCGCGCTCCAGGTATCCGTACGAGACCAGGGTGGTCACGATGCGGTGCGTGGTCGCCTTGTGCAGGCCAACGGCCTGGGCGATCTCCGACACCCCGCGCTCCGGGTGTTTGTCATCGAAACATCCCAGAATCTGGAGGGCACGCTCTACAGCGCGAACATTGGTGCTACCGTTCTCTTGTGACACCGCGCGATTTCACCCCATCTCGGGCTGACCCCGCGCCGCCCCGGGGCTAGGGGTCCCCGGTCTCTCGTGGCGACAGCGAGGCGAGCGCCTCGGATTCAGTCTGGTAGATTATCGCATCGAACGGGCAGTTGCGCATACACGTCCCGCACTCGACACAGATGGCGACGTCGATGTGCGACTGGGTCTCGCCTTCCGTGATCGCATCGCTCTCACAGCCCGCCACACAGGCTCCGCACTGGGTACAGGCATCCGTCACAATGTAGGGCATGCTACCTCGCACGACTCGAATTCAAACCAACACCCAACGGGCTACCCCATGTACATGCGCTCCGGATCGATGGTCTCGCGGATCATCTTCAGCTGGCTCGCTTCCGGCGGATCGGTGAACGGGACCCTGGCCGGAACGAGGGGCGCGAACCCCATCGTGCCCACGACGTCGTCCACCGTATTCCCCGGATGGATGGACACGATCGTCATCTTGCGGGACTCAGGATCGAACCCAAAAATCGCCTTGTCGGTGATCACCCGGCTTGGCCCCCCCGGCAGACCCGCCTGCCGCCGGCTATCCCCTCCGGTGACGAAGCCCGGGCTGGTCACAAAGGAGATGGTCTGGCGAAGTTTGCGCGCCTCATGGCGCATGATGATGATCGTCCTCTGGGCGCACGAGGCGATGTCGTTGGCGCCGCCGCTGCCCACCATGTGCCGGAACTCGCCGTGCGGGTCCCCCACCAGGCTGGTGTTCAGGTTGCCGTACATATCCGTTTCCAGCCCGCCCAGGAAGCCGACATCGACCCGCCCCTTGTGCAGCACTGCGCCCAGGATGTCGACAAAACTGCTCAGCACCCGAGCCCGATACCAGACGCGTGGATCAGCCAATCCCACGCCGCTGTCCCTCGGCTCGGGATCGATCACGCCCAGTTCAAACAGGATGGTCATGTCCGGGGCATGCGTCAGCTTGGCCAGGAAGGAGGCGACGACTGGCAGCCCTAAGCCCACCGCCACGACCTCTCCATTCCTGATCTCGCGGGCGCCTGCGACCGCCATCAGTTCCGACGGGGAATAGTCCAATCCCATGGCGATCACCCCTCCTCAGTACCCGAGCACCGGGTCAGCGGCGAGATCCGCCAGACGGGCCTGCCCGCCGATCTTGTCCAGGTAGGCCGGATGGTCCTTCAGGCCGAAGACATACTCTTCGAGGTAGGCCCGGATGCCCTGCGGCTCGCGCGTCGCCTTGACGTAGCCTTCGATCGCCCTGGCATCGTAGTCATACACCCCATAGACCGAGGTTGGGTGGGCGCCGAAGGGAAGCTCGACGACGTGGGACACCAGCAAGCCTGGGATGACCGTCCGCTCGGGATCCTGGCGGATCACTTCCCCCTCCACGATCTGCTCGGCCAGCACAATGGTTCGCCGGCTGGCGCGCGCCTGCTCGGTGTTGTCCCAGCGGGGCCCACGGATCCATGCATTGCCCTGGGCATCCGCCACCTGCACCTGCACCACGGCCACATCCGGCAGCAGGGGTTTCAGCGCCAGCCAGGTTTCATGCGTGAATGGATCCTCGATCATCGCCACATCTCCCGGCGATCGTTCTTCCAGGCGACGCAACAGATCCGATCCGCGCAGCGAGCGGATGGGGATGAACGGCAACCCCAATGCCCCTGCCAGATAGCGGAAGGCGATCGACAGACTGCTGTACTCCTCGGCCTGCAGGCTCCCGTCCTCGATCCCCCGATTAACGCACGCCAATCGGCCAAAGCGATCGAGTGAGCCACCACCGTAGATGATCCGGTCCACCGCACCGGCGCCGACCAGCAGGTCGGCGTCCATCGCTCCCACACATTGGGAGACCGTCAGGTGGTTGATCTGCTGACGGATCACCTCGCGGGCGAAGGCCATGTTGCATCGGGTAATGGCGAAACCCGACAGGGAGACGTGCGAGCCGGAGGGGATCGAGGCGACGGCCTCCGACAGCGTGACCAGCTTTGTCATCGCCCCTCCTAGCCCAATGTGGGCCGTTGGTCGAACACAACCAGCAGCAGCGCGCAGCCGCCTTCTTCAAGCTTGATCTCGGCCAGTTCCACCGGCCGATCCAGCTTCTCCTCAATCGCCAGCACCATCAGGTTCGCCGGAATGCAGGTGAACGGCTCGACTCCGTGCGCCAGCATGGCCTCCTCAACCGGGCGATGCACACAGCCCTCCACGCGCACGCGCAGCAGGCGCTCCTCATTGACCCAGCTGACCTCGGCGGCGATCCCATCGGCCTTCAACAGGCTGCCGACGGTCCCCAGGATGTCGCTGATCTCAGACGAGGCAAGCTTGGGGAGGCAGCGCTCCCGGAAGTAGCGTTGGCCGACCGTGGTCACCCGGAAGCGGGCGCCCTTCCCCCGCTCGTCGTAGAAAGCCTTCTCCAGCTCGAAGATCAGGTTGTTCGAGTAGCTGAGGGGAAGCGTCTTGTCGCTCATGCCGGTTCCTTGTAGTAGGCTTCGCCCCACGTCTCCCGGAAGACCAGTTCGTGGATCGGGAGGCGTGGTCGCGGCCGGTGGGGCCGGGTCGGATGGCCGATGGCAATGATGCTCACCGCCTTGAATTCCTCCGGCAATCCGAGCAGCGTCTTGATCCGCTCCTCATCGCGAATATCGATGCAGGGGGCAATCACCCAGCAGGCGCCAAGCCCCAGGGCGGTCACCATCAGCAGGATGTTCTCGATCGCCGCCGAGGTATCGTAGGGAAGGTCCCAGACATCTTTCTTCCCGCACACCAGAATGTTGACCGGTGCGCCTGCCAGGAAGGTCGACACCTGACCTGAGGTCAGCTTCTCGAAGGCGGCGCGCTTCTTGGTCTCGTCCTGTAACCCGGTGAATCGTTCCTGCATCTTCTTGGTGACGAACTCCGCCGTGAAGCGCCTCCCACTCCCCCCGCCAGCGATCGCGCCGAGTTTCTTGCGCGTCTCCGCATCTTTGACAATGACATAGCGCCAGGGTTGGGCGTTCTCCCCCGAGGGAGCCTGCCGCGCCGCCTCCAGGATCCGGTCGAGGTCCTGTTCGGACACTGGCTCGTCGGTGTACTCGCGGATGCTGCGGCGATCCTGAATCACCTTCAGCGCGGCATCGGCCAGCGTGAACATCTCTGACATCCTCTGCCTCCCCTCCCCTTTACATGTTCGGAATCCCCAGGTGGGGTTCCGCCTTCGCCGTCCGTTTCCGGACGCAGCGCCATGTCAGGCACGAGACCTCAGGCGCCCGACCTTGCGCACCTGCGGCAGCGCGAGTTTCAATCCATGAAACGAAGGCTCATAAGATGATACAATCGAAGGATACCCCGACTTCGGGCCGCCTGTCAATAACCAAGACTGATGCGGTCCGAACTGGTCCCATCACCGGCGCTTGGGTCGACGCCCGAGGAACGCCCCCCTACCCTCGGCGCATCGGCGGACCGGTCTGAGCTGGGCAACCGATCCTTGGGATTCGGGCGCGGGGCCTGATCGGATCGGAGGGTCGGAGTTCGCTCCCCCGTCCGCCTACGACGCCCCCGCTCGAAGGCTCCAGGCGAGCCCAGGACTTCCCCTCGCTCCACCCTCGAAGTGCCAGCATCATCCGTGACGTGGTCCACCAGGATCCAGTTCGGGAGATACCTGAGACATACCGAAATGGCTGGACCCGCCATCGGCGACGCGATTCCCGATCGCGAGTTCACGACGGGACGAGAGCCGAGCTCCTTCCCGGCACGGCCTCCCGCCGATTGCGCGAAGGCTGTCGGCGCATCCGGGGGCAGTTCTCCCGATGCAGAGACGCACGCCTCACACTGACCAGCATCCCCAGCTCTCTGGTAGCTGGACCAAGAACAGGAATCGTCTCGATGGCACACGCGCCCCGGGTGGTCCCTGCGGTCGGCCAACACTCCGAGGCTTGGCCTCAGGTGCAGGAACAACCCGGGGGCCACCCCGATCTCCTCCCCGCGATCTTGACTCGTCGATTCCCCCGCTCTGTGCTAAGACTCGCATGCATGCTTCGCGCGAAGAATCTTGGCCGCGTCTCTCCCGATCCTGATGGATGGAGACTTGAATGGGAAATCCGCGACACGTACCGCACAATGAAACCGACATCGGCACAGCACCCCAAGTGAGACCCACCGTCTGCTTCTGGTGCAAGGCAGAGTGCGGGTTGCTGGCGCACGTCAGAGCAGGCAGGCTGCTCAAACTCGAAGAAGACCCGGAGTGGCCGATCGATTGTCACCCCCCCAGAGCCGGGTGTGTCCGACGCAAGGCCGCCGCCGAGTACATCTATCATCCCGGGCGGGTTAACTATCCGATGAAGCGCGCGGGAGAGCGTGGCGAAGGCAGGTGGCAGAGGCTCGAGTGGTCCGAGGCGCTGGACGAAATCGCCGGAAAGCTTGAGACGCTCCGGGATCGCTACGGTCCTGAGACGCTGGCAGCCTCGGGCGGCACGGCCCGTACGCACGACGAGTACCGCGCTCGCTTCTTCAACCTGTTCGGCTCTCCGAACCTGCTCGGACAGGAGCGGATCTGCTTTGGCCCGCGGTCCATTGTCGCCGATGCGATCACCGGAATGTTCCCGAACTACGCGCTGAGCAAGGACGCCAACTGCGTGCTCCTGCTGGGGGCGGAGCCGTTGACCGCCAGACCGATGGTCGCCAAGGCTCTGTTAGAAGCCAGGCAACGCGGCGCGAAGCTGATCGTGGTGGATCCGTGCCAAACGAAATCGGCAGCCATGGCTGACCTGTGGCTGCCGCTGCACCCCGGCACCGACTCCGCCCTTCTCCTGGGCATGATCGGCGTTGTGGTGGATGAGGGACTCTACGACAAGGACTTCGTCGACCGATGGTGCTACGGCTTCGACAGCCTGGTTGAACGGCTGAAGGAGTATCCACTGTTGCGGGTCTCGGAGATCACGGGACTGACGCCACACCTGGTGCAGCAGGCGGCGCGCCTCTACGCAAGGAATGGGCCGGCATGCTGCATCGAAGGCATGGGGCTGGAGCATTCCTTCTCTTCTACACAGGCCCTCCACGCCCGATGGATCCTCTCGGCCATCTGTGGGAACCTGGACGTCAAAGGCGGCGAGATCCAGATGGGACCTCCAGGCTTCGTGCCCACGCGGGATATGGAGCTGTGGGACAGGCTGCCCGAGTCCCAATGGCAAAAGATGATCGGGGCGCAGAGGTTTCGCTTGTCCAGCTATGACACACAGATCATGCTCATGCGGAACATCACCCGAGTCTGGGGCGCTCCGGTCAACGAGATGTTCCACCAGTGTCAGTGCCATACTCCGAGCGCCTATCGCACGATCATCACCGGCGATCCCTACCCGATCACGGCTCTGTTCACGACGCACAGCAATCCAATGGTGACTGAAATCGCGACCCAGTCCGTCTACGAGGCCTTGAAGAGCCCCAACCTGCAGCTGTACGTGGTCAATGAGTTCTTCATGACTCCCAGCGCCGAGCTGGCCGACTATGTGCTTCCGGCCGCAACCTGGCTTGAACGGCCTGACGTGTGGTCCTTCAGCGACTATGGCAGCTACATCTGGGCGCGCCAGGCTGTCTTGCCGCACATCCTGCCCGGCGCCTATGCACATTACCGGGATTACGACATCTGGCGCGAACTCGGCATCCGCCTCGGTCAGGAAGCAGACTGGCCATGGGAGACGCTGGAGGAGGCGCTCGACTACCGGCTTGCGCCGCTGGGCTACACGCTTAAGACGTTCCCAAGGATCATCCTTCGCCCTGTGGTCGAGAAGAAGTATGAGAAGCAGGGGTTTGCCACAACGACAGGCAAGGTGGAACTACGCTCCACCGTGCTGGAGGCCTTGGGCTACGACCCCCTGCCCAAGTACCTTGTCCCCCCGGAGAGCCCGCAAGGGGACCCCGAGCTGGCGCGGCAGTATCCCTACACGCTCATTGACGGCCGAAGGATCTTGTACTACTACCATTCCGAGTGGCGACAGGTTGAGTCCGTGCGCAAGCACCATCCCGACCCCATCGTCCGGGTTCACCCTCAGACGGCGCACGCCGAGGGGATCAGCGAAGGCGACTGGATCTGGATTGAAACCAAGCGCGGGCGGATCCGTCAAAGGGTCCAGCTCTTCGACAAGATGGACCCCCAGATCATCGATGCAGAACATGGCTGGTGGTATCCGGAGATGCCCGGCGCGGAACCGTCGTTGCATGGCGCCTTTGAATCGAACATCAACGTCTGCCTGAGCGATGACCCGGAACACTGCAATCCCGAGCTGGGGTCGTACCCGCTGCGCACCGCTCTGTGCCGGATTGCCAAGGCGGAGCCGCTTGGCGCCTAGCGCAACCGGCCGCCCAAGCCCCGAAGGACGGCGCTTGGAGCGAGTACGGGGATGGCCCCCCAGCCGTCACCGTCCGCCAAGGCGCCCGCACTCGCCAGATTGACAGCGACCGATCACGCCAAAGGCGGCTTTCCCCATGGGGGACCATCGGGCGCCCTCGTATCGGCGGTCGTCCTGATGGAATGGACCCCGCGCCATAGGGACCGCGCCGACCGGCATTTCGTTCGGTCCCTGGTGAGGCCGTCGATTACCTAGAACAGAATCGAGGCCAGCTCGTCGCGGTACTGACGCGTCAGTGGATCGTCATCGCCGAGCAAGGCAAATAACGACAGCAAGACGTTCTTCGGCAATCCTTTGCGGAAGTACTTGTCCTGGCGCAGGATGTCGAGAAACCCGTCCATCCCGGCCTCGAGGTTCCCGCGCGACAGCAGGCGGGCCGATTGATACAGCTGCGCCGACAGTGGATCGTCCGCCGGCCGCTCGCCATTGCCCTCGACATCGGCCAAGAGTTGCGCCAGCGGCCGCAGTTTCTCGGCCTCCGCCCACTCGTTGCCCGGCGGGAAGGCGGCCAGCAATTCCAGCGCTTCCTTGCCGCGGCCGAGCAGGATCAGGCACTTCACCAACCCGAGCGCCGCAGCGGGGTTACCCTCGGACTCCGCCAACACGCCCCGATAGGCACTCTCAGCCTCCGCCCAGTGACGCGTTCCCAAAAGCACATTCGCTTCCTGCAATTGCTGCCGCGCTTCCCCGGGAGCCAGCTTCTCCAGGAAACGGCGCACCACACCTTCGGGTTGAGCGCCGACGAACTCGCCCGAGATCTCCCCATTGCGGAAACCCTTAACCGCCGGGATCCCCTGCACGCCGTAGCGCACCGCCAGGCCGGGGTTATCATCCACGTTGACCTTCGCCAGGACGAACGACCCGCCGCCCTCGATCGCCAGCCGCTCCAGCAGCGGCCCAAGCGAGCGGCAGGGCCCGCACCAGGGCGCCCAGAAATCCACCACCACCGGGACTTCGTGCGAGCGCATCAGCACGTCCAGCTCGAATGTGCTTTCGTTGACATCCTGGATGTGTTCGGACAATCCCACGCGCCAACCTCCTGCCAGCGATCCGCTATCAGCCACCTGCCCGGCCGTCTGGGGCCAAGCGGCCGACCGACCGCAGCCCCGAGAGGGTCACAGAATTGTACAACCGTCCGCCTTAGAGATTCTGCGCAGGGCTGACGCTATTCTGGGGGATCCAGCGGCTCCGGCGCCTGGGGCTGATCGATGCGGAGCACCGTCCCGTGCAGGTCCACCACCACGCGGAAGCCGAGCATCCCCAGCCAAAGGCGCGCCTCCTCGGGCAGGCCCTGCTGCAAGAGCAGATCGGTCTGATCGGGCGCCTGGCGAAGCGAGGATTCGATGGCAGCCTTGGTGAAGATGTCCTCCTGCCCGATCATTTGCATGGTGCCCCGCGCGATGAGCTCTTCGTTGCCTTGAATCATCCCTACCAGCTGCTCCACAACCTGGCGATCGATGCCTTCGCCCTCAATGTGACGCAGGAAACCGTCATCATCCACGACATAGAACGCCTGATCACCCACCATCTTCACAGCGACAGGCTGCTCGGTCTCGTCAACCACCAGGCCCTCGAACAACGCCTTGTGACCCATCATCCCAATGCCTTTCTCCGCACCCAGCGGCACCTCTTCCAAGTTCACGTGATTCTAGCGTCGCTGCGTTAGATCTTGATGAGAACCGGCGTGCCGTCTCCGCTCCACACCTGCTGCTCATGCATCGGCACCACGGGCTGGGTCCAGCGGTACAACCATTTTGCGGCTTGCGGGGTCAGGTTGACGCACCCGTGGCTGCGCGGCGCGCCGAAGTCATTGTGCCAGTAGGTCCCATGGAAAGCGATCCCATCGGAAGTCAGGTAGGCTACCCATGGCACGCCAGGCAGGTCATACCCTGTCGCCAGGTTGCCCTCGGCCATATGCCGTGAGGCACGCTTGCGGTTGATTGAGAAGCGTCCACGGGGCGTCTCATAGCGCTTGTCCCGGGTTGGCTGGCCGGTCGAGACACGGGTGGAGAACACCAGGTCGCTGCCTTCATAGCACTGCACCCACTGTTGCGCCATGCTGACTTCGATGCGCTTGTCGTCTGCCGGGACCTCGGAGGAGATCGGGATGAGCTCAGCCAACGGGATCGGCCGCAGGTTCTCGGCGCGGACGAAGAACTCCCGCTCCAGCTTGTCGTCGAAAATCCGATACCACTCCCGGCCGTGAGCATCGCGATGCACCCCGGTCACCCAGTGAGTGGTCTCGAAGTAGTAGCGGTACTGGCGGGCGGAGTTGCTGTCGGGCTCGAGATGGCTGTCGACATACGGCGTGCACACCTCGGCCAGCAGTCCGGTCCAGGGGATTTCGGCCACCGGGGCCGCCGGGTCGTTGCGCACCGGCTGGATCCCGCCCGAGTGGACGAAGCCGACGCGGCCAACTTCGTACCAAACCCGGTTGTGCTCGGGGTAGCGATCGCCGACGACCGCCGCATCCAGCACCAGCAGGTCATCCCGCGCCAGGCTGCGGACACGGGGCGCCCCGAAGGAGGGGGCGCGATAGGCGTCAAGCCTGGCCTCGGCGACGCGGCCCAGCTGACCGGCCGGCAGCCCCAGCGGCCTGCCGCGCCACACCACCGGTACACCCAGCGCCAGCAGGCCGAAGCCAGCCGCCTGCAGGAAGGCGCGCCGGCTCAGGGGTTCAGGCAGGTCGATGGCGTCCAGCATCGAGCGCGTTTCGGGTTCTTGCCTCGGGCAGGGATGCAGGCTGCGCGCCGTCACGGGTGGACGTTGACCAGGGTTCCGATGTCGGCGAACCCATACAGCCACTCGGCATCTGGCGTGCGCAGGTTGACACAGCCATGGCTCATCGGCGTGCCGAAGTTGTTGTGCCAGTAGGTTCCATGCACGGCATACCCGCGGTAGTAGTACATGGTGAAGGGCACGCCCGGCAGGTAGTAGCCCGGACCGGCCATCGGTGTGGAGCGGTACTTGAGGTAGATGCGGAACTGGCCGGTGAGGGTCGGATGGCGCCAGGTGCCCGTCGAGACGACGAAAGTGCGCACCGCCGTCGCGCCCTCATACGCGGTCACCTGCTGTGCCCCGAGGTCAACGTTGATCCAGCGCCCTTCATCCGCCAGCTGGCTCGGGTCAGTGGTGTACTCCCACGATACATCCGGCCGCGGGCTCGGCGTGGGCGTGATCGTCGGCGTGAGCGTCACCGTGGGGGTGGGCGTTTCGGTCGGTGTCGGGGTGAAGGTCGAGGTCGGCGTAAGCGTTGGGGTGAGGGTCGCCTTGTCGGCCAGGGGCGGCGCCAGTTGCGGCTGGCGCGCATCGACCGGCTGCCCGCCCAACCAGAGCGCCATGGCGCCCACCAGAATCAGTGCCGGCAGCAACACCGCCGGGGAGAGCCAGCGCCGGGCCGAGAGGGCCTCGATCGGCAGAATGCTGAGGGCCAGGTCCTCCGGGATGCGGGCTTCCTGCAGGGCGGCCTTCTGTTCGGTGCGCGGCAGGCGCCGCACCAGCCAGCGGATCGCCTTGCGGGCGGGGCGGCTCTTGGGGTTGAGCTCCAGCGCCCGCGCGGCATACGCCAATCCGGCCCGCGGCTCAGACGCCGCCGCCAGGAACAGCCACGGCGTTTCGGCACGTGGGTCGAGCGCGGCGGCATGGCGGGCCTGGCGGCGGGCTGTGGCCTTGTCCCCCCGCTCTAGCGCCTGCCGGGCCGCCTCCAGCGCTGCGGCGAGGTCAGGCCCACTCGTTTCCGATGGGGTCATGGCTGGGGCTGCGCCGGGTCCAGATCAACTGGCTCGTTGTTCAAGTAGCACAGGATGCCGTCGACGATGCCGTCGGCTGCGAGCTCGGGGTTCGAGGTCAGGAATTCGCGATCGAGATACAGGAAGCCGGTCTCGATGATCGCCGCCGGCGTCTGGCCGTGGATCTCATAGAACGAGTGATATTCGGTCATGTCACGCGTGATGCTTCCCGGGTGGAAGAGCAGCCCGGTGGTCCGCCCGTAGCGGTCCTCCAGGCAGGAGACCAGGCGTGCCGCCCGCTCGGGCGTCGGCGAATCCGGCGCGGCAGCCACCTTGTAGCCCGTCGCCTGCTCATTGACCCACACACAGGCATCGGCATGGATGGAGACCAGCGCCGCCGCCCGGTAACCGCCCAGCCGATCATCCCACTCGTCAAGCAGCTCGGCTGGTATGCCCGCCGCCTCAAGTCCCCGGACAACCAGCTTGGCGATCTGTCGATTGACCTCGACTTCCGTCAGGCCATCGGGGCATACCGCACCCGGATCTTCCAGGCCCGAGTCGGGATGAGTGCCAGAGTGTCCGGCAACGATCCCGACGATGCTCGCCTGCGGGCCGAACAGGGCCGGCAGGTTGACGGCAGAGGCGGGTGCTTGCCCCGGCTCCTGGTCGAGGCCCAGTACGAGCTGGCCGACCAGGTCACTGGGATTCAGGCTGGCCGGCGTCCAGGCGGTGAACACCGTCGCCAGGACGAAGGCCACCCCCAGGGTGAGCGACAGGTGGCGCAGAACCAGGCGCGCCGTCTGCTCCTGCTGGATCCGATCCGTACCCGGGAAGATTGACCGCCACATGTCTGTGCCCTGTCTCCAGTTAACGATTATAGCAAGCGGGCAGCGGGGTGCACCCCGGCTCGCGAGTCACCCCGAGCCTGCAAGCCCCGTGCCAGGGGTATTGTCGGGGCGGTCGCCCGGCAGGACCAGCCCGGGCGATCCATCTCGGACCCGTTCTACCGCCCTGCCCCGCTGACGCCCAACCAGGGTGTTTTCAGTCAGAAGCGGCTGAATGGCTGGGTGCAGCCTGGCATTTCGCCGGAGAACTGGAACACTGCCTCACCCCCGCTTGCCGGGTTCCCCAAGCGCTGGCGAGCGGCTCACCGCCTCCGGCATCCGGGGGCGGCGTGAGATGCGGCACAACCAAGGCGGGTGACCGAAGGGGAGAAGGGAGCGCCGCCCGGCCCAGGCGACCACAAAGGGAGTCTGCTCCCCGGCCGGGCACCCGCCACCGGCGCCCCCGTGCAGGCATGGCTCAGCGCGGCAGGTGTGGGACCCGACCGTCAGGCTGGTGGGGCGCGGCAGCAGGACTGCATTGCCTTACACGCCCCTGGTCAGACCCCCCACCCTGCAAGCTATTGCGTCGGCCCGGCAGGTCCTGGAGGACTCGGCGGCTCCCCGGCGTGTGGCGAACCCATTGACTGTCCGCGGGCGCGACGCCCAGGTCGCATTGTCCCGAGCCTGTGCCCGGTCCGCCCCTGCCCGTGAAGCAAGGCACTCCCTTGACAGCGGAACGACAATTGAATAATATGTATCAAAAATATCTAGTTAATCGGTGTTGGTCATGAGCTGCAAATGTCCCGGGCGGGGGTGATCGCCGTACCGCTCGGGTGAAATGACCCAGGCTGGCAACTCACCGGCGGAAACGGCGGTGGCTGACGACCAACAGATGGCGGACGGCGTCCCCGCAGCAGCCTGACCCTGCGGACGAGGATTGCCGCATCCTGCTCACTGTTGGCCGTCCTGTATTCCCGGAGTTCCGGATGAACGCAACGCAGTACGTCGAGTCTCACTTCCCCGCCCCGGCGGCGCCGGCGCAGCTGACACGCTGGGTCGGCAACACGCCCCTGTTGCCGCTGGACCGGCTCGGCGCTGAGCTTGCGCCAGGGGTGCGGGTGATGGCCAAGGCGGAGTGGTTCAACCCTGGCGGTTCGGTCAAGGACCGCCCGGCCGTGGCCATCCTGCAGGCAGCGATGGCATCAAACCGAATCACGGATGAGACCGTGCTGCTCGACTCGACCTCGGGCAACATGGGCATCGCCTACGCGACCTACGGCGCCGCCCTGGGCCTGCGCCTGCACCTGGCAATCCCATCCAATGCCAGTCGGGAGCGGCTGCAGATCCTGCGCGCGTTCAGCGTCGAGCTGACGCTGACCGATCCCACCGAAGGCACCGAAGGAGCCCGCGCCGTCGCCGCCGAACTGGCCACAGCCAATCCCGGGCGCTACCTGTACCTGGACCAGTACAGCAACCCGGCCAACTGGCGGGCGCACTTCGAGACCACGGGTCCGGAACTGCTGCAGCAGACGAAGGGCGAGATCACGCACTTCGTCGCCGGGCTTGGCACAACCGGAACGATGACCGGCACCGGGCGCTACCTGCGCGAGCATGTGCCGGGCATCGCCTGCATCAGCGTCCAGCCCGACGGCCCGCTGCACGGGCTTGAGGGGTTGAAGCACCTTGCCTCGAGCCGCGTTCCGTCGATCTTCGACGAGGGTGTGCCCACCCAACACATGGCGGTTTCCACCGAAGCCGCCTATGCCATGGCCCGCCGCCTGGCGCGCGAAGAAGGCCTGCTGGTGGGAGTATCGGCGGCCGCGGCGGCGGTGGCCGCCTTCCAGGTGGCCGAAAGGCTGGAGCGAGGGTTGGTGGCGGCCGTGTTCCCGGATTCGGGGTGGAAGTACCTCGATGCCCCCTTCTGGAGTGAATCATGACTCTCTGTCTGCCGCAATCGGTGCTCCAGCGGATCTGGGACGATGGTCAGGCGCACTATCCAGAAGAGGGCGCCGGACTGATCCTGGGACACTTGCAGGGGGACGTCCGCCATGGGTCAAGCCTGCTCCGGCTGGCAAACTCCTTCGAAGTCACGGCGCGCGGCCGGCGCTACCGCCTGGCGGCGGACGACATGCTGCGCGCCGAAGCCGAAGCCGACCGCCTGGGCCTCGATATCCTGGGCGTCTATCACTCGCATCCCGATCATCCGCCCCGCCCCTCGGAGTTCGACCGGGATTGGGCTCTGCCCTTCTACTCATACGTCATCACCAGCGTTCGGGCCGGCCGCGCCGTCGAGAGCCGCTGCTGGCGGCTGACCGAAGACCGCGCCGAGATGGTCCAGGAACCGTTGGAGATCCTGCCCGAGGAGGCATCATGATCACCGTTCGCATCCCGTCGGCGCTGCGCCCGTACGCCGACGGCCAGAAGGAAGTCACGCTTGACGCGGTCTCCGTAGACCACGCCCTGGAGGTTCTCACCGAGCGCTTCCCGGCGTTGAATCCCCATCTGTATGACGAGACCGAGACCCTGCGGCAGTATGTCAACCTGTTTGTCAACGAGCAGGACGTGCGCAGCCTGCAGGGCGGTGCCACGCCCCTGACGGCCGGAGACCGGATGATGATCGTGCCGAGCATCGCCGGCGGCGTTGACGCCGCCCCGCTTCAGTCGGTTGACCATGCAACCCGGAGAGTCAGCCAGGCCATCATCATCGTGCTCCTGCTCGCCGCCTACGTCCTCAATGTCATCTGGCTGCTCGCCGCAGTGGCAGCCACCCTGACGATTGGCGCGCTGGCTTCCCGGCCGAGCTTCCGGCCGATCTATGGCGGGCTGTGACCCCTCGGCTGGGTGCGTTCGCTGGTGTTACAGGATCATCCGCAACCGCACCGTTTCGCCCAGGGACCGGGCGCGGCCGCACTTGCGCTTTCGCTGCCAGGGTTCCCGGCCGGAGCGCCGGTGTTCGCTTGTTCGCTGGCCTGGATCGTGATCGCTCTGGCGGCGGCCAACTTGGTCCTCGAGCTCTGCGCAGGATGTGCGCTCTACGACGGGCTGCAACGCGCCGCAGTCCCCGGATTCTCGGCGACTGCGCCGCCCGGCGCGGATCCTGGCCACCGTCCCAGGCGCTAGTCATGCACGAACGGATCGTTGTCGCTCTGATGCTGCTGGCGCCTGGGGCTCTTGCCGGCTGGGAACTGTGCAGACTCAGCCTGCGGCGAGCGGGCAGGGCAGCCCAAGATCTGCCGGGTTACCGGCGCGGCCGTCCGGCGATTCTCACCTTCACCCCATCTGGCTTTCAGCCATGCCGCACTGTGCAGCGGCCTGCCCTCGAGCGCCTGCGTCAGCGTTTCGGCAGGAGCCTGCAAGTCGTAGAGACCGACGCTTCCCCTCAGACCCGCCTGGCGGACGCCTGGGGCGTGCTTGGCGTGCCCATCAACTTCCTGCCCGACGCGCGGGGTCGCCCGGGCGCAATGAATCACGGCGTCACCTCCGGGGCCCGTTTGGCCAGCCAGCTGGCTGCCCTGGGCGAGCGGCCACCCGACCCTTCGCGGGTTCCGGCCAGGCCGGCGCAAGCTCGAGGGTAGAATCGCAAGTCGAATCGGAGGCGCATCCCATGCCAGACCCGACCCCGCAACCCCTGTCGCACGAAGAGATCCTGCGCTACTCGCGCCATCTGCTGATGTCAGAAGTCGGGCTGGCCGGCCAGCAGCGACTCAAGGATTCCTCGGTGCTGATCATCGGGACGGGTGGACTGGGCTCGCCGGTCTCGATGTACCTTGCGGCAGCCGGCGTTGGGCGGATCGGATTGGTCGACTACGACCAGGTCGATTTCACCAACTTGCAGCGGCAGATCGTCCATGGCACGTCCACGCTGGGGGAGCGCAAGGTCGAGTCAGCCTGCAAGCGTCTGCTCGACATCAACCCGTCCATCCAGATCGACGTCTACGACGAACCGTTCACCTCGGAGAACGCCTTCCGGATCGCCGAGCCCTACGGGATGATCATCGACGGGACCGACAACTTCCCGACGCGCTACCTGGTGAACGATCTGTGCGTGCTTACCCACAAGCCAAACATCTACGGTTCGATCTTCCGCTTTGAGGGACAGGTCAGTGTGTTCTGGGCCGATCGCGGTCCCTGCTACCGCTGCCTGTTCCCCGAGCCGCCTCCTCCAGGGCTGGTCCCATCCTGCGCCGAAGGTGGGGTGTTCGGGGTCTTGCCGGGGACGATCGGCACGCTGCAGGCCACCGAGGCGTTGAAGGTTCTGCTGGGGATCGGCCGACCGCTGATCGGCAAGCTGCTGGTGTATGAAGCGTTGTCGATGTCCTTCGACGAGTTGACCCTCAACAAGAATCCAACCTGCAAGGTGTGCTCGGCTGAGCCCGAGGTGACCGAGCTGATTGACTACGAGGCCTTCTGCGGCGTCCCCGGCCACGACCGGGAAGGCAGCGGCCTGGCGTCCGAGTGGGAGATCGAGCCAGCCGAGGTCTCGCAGCGCCTGGCCGCCGGAGAGAAGCTGCAGCTGCTGGACGTTCGGGAACCCCACGAGCTGCAGATCTCGCAGATCGCCGGCGCCGATCTGATCCCGCTCGGTCAGCTGGCCTCCCGGCTGCACGAGTTGGACAGTGCCCGGGAAATGGTCGTGTTCTGCAAGTCCGGGACGCGCTCGGCGCGGGCGCTCGAACTGCTGGCCGGGGCGGGCTTCCGCAAGGTCAAGAACCTGCGCGGCGGGATCAATGCCTGGGCCGAGCAGGTCGATCTCAGCCTGCCGCTGTACTGACCGCCCCACCCTCCCTGGCCGGCGCGCGGCCATCGATCAGGCGCTGCGCTGCAAGGCCGAGGGAGCCGGCCGCATCGTGTCCGCGCCATCCTTGGGCGCCGCCACTTATCCGCTTCTCATCTGACGCCAATTGCCTTCGTGGTACAAATGCCAGCGTTGGGCCGACCGCTCCAAGTCACCGGCAAGGATCCAACATGCTCGGAACGGGTCGCATCATTCGTCTGGGCCTGCGGCAGTTCGCCGCGGGCATGCTCTCCATCATTGTGCTCGGCATTCTGAACCGGGTGATGAAGGTCGAGATGGGGCTGCCGCTCGGCCTGATCGGCCTGGTGATCGGGATCCACTACTTCGCCGCCTTGGCAGCTATCCCGTACGGTCATCGCTCAGACACCTATCCTTTCGGCGGCCTGCACCGAACACCGTATGTGCTGATAGGGGCCGCCCTGACCATCCTGGCCACCATCGCCGCACCTTTTGGCGCGTTGTGGATGCAGGCGGAAGCGGGTTCGGCGGTCTCTTCTCTGCTCACAGCGCTGATCTTCCTGCTGTTCGGCTTCGGCATCTACACTGCGGGCACAGCCTACCTCTCCTTGTTGGCTGACCTGACCTCCGAGCAACAGCGCCCCCGCGCGGTCTCAATTGTCTGGTCGATGATGATGATCGGCATCCTGGCCGGCGTCTTCCTGGGCGTGCAGATCCTGGATGCCTATTCTCCCGAGCGGCTCGTCGGGCTGTTCCTGACCGTCGCCGCGGCTGTGGGCATCCTGACCGTCACGGCGGTCGCCGGACAAGAACGCCGGACCGCAGCCAGGCCGACCTCCGAGGCCGTGCCGTTGCGGCGCGCCTGGGGCCTGCTGCGGAGCAGCCAGCAAGCATGTCGCTTCTTTGTTTTTCTGATGATGGGCATCTTGTTTCTCTTCCTGCAGCAGGTGGTGCTCGAGCCATACGGAGGCGATGTCTTCGGTCTCGATATCCGCGCCACGACGCTCTTCAACGCCTACCAGATGGTGGGTGTGCTGTCGGGCATGGCATTTGCGGGCGGCTGGCTCGCCCGCCGCATCGGCAACCGGCCGACGGCCGGCATTGGGTTGGGAATTGCCTCGCTCTCCTTCCTGCTGCTGGCAACTGCCGGCTGGCTGGACGAGCCGGGCTGGTTGGCGCCAGCTATCTTGCTCATGGGACTGGGCATGGGCTTGTTCAACGTCGGCGGCCTGGCACTGATGATGGGCATGGCCGTCAACCAGCTGACCGGCCTGTATATGGGCACCTGGACGCTGGCGCAGGCGCTGGGCAACGGGCTGGCGTCGATTGGGGGCGGGCTGCTGTTCACCCTGGGTCTCCGGCTGCTCGGGGATCAGACCTCGGCCTATGCCCTGGTCTTCCTGATCGAAGCCATAGGGCTGCTGGCGACGATGGCCATGCTTGGGCGCATCAGCCTGAGCGTCTTCCAGCGCGAGACCGAGTCGGCGCTCCGCCCCACCCCTGCTTGATCGAGCGCCGCCGCTGCACCCACCTGATCGGTGACGGGCGGTCGTGCCCGTTACTGACGCAGGCAGCGGGCCGCGCGCTCCCGTGCTACACTTAACCGAAATCCCGTAACCTCGCGACCAGGAAGGAGCTTCCTATGAAAGGCAATCCGAAGATCATCGACGCCCTCAACATGCTGCTTGCTGATGAGCTGACCTCGATCAGCCAGTATATGGTGCACTCGGAGACCTGCGCCAATTGGGGCTACGACAAGCTGCACCAGGCGATCGAGAAGCGGGCCATCGATGAGATGCGCCATGCCGAGTGGCTGATCTCTCGCATCATCTATCTGGAAGGGTCACCCGTCGTTTCCAAGCTCAACCCGATCAAGATCGGCGCCAACGTGGTGGACATGGTCAAGAACGATCTGGCGGCGGAGCTGGTGGCGGTCAAGGGATACAACGACTCCATCGGCCTGGCCCACCAGGTTGCGGACCAGGCGACCGTCGACCTGCTGACCAAGATCCTGAAGGACGAGGAGACCCACGTCCACTGGTCGGAAGTTCAGCTTGCCCAGATCGAGCAGATGACGCTGGAAGGCTACCTCTCGATGCAGTCGAGCGGCGCCACGGAAGAATCCTGATCCCCGATGATCCGTAGCGGGGTCGGGCTGTTGCCCGACCCCGCACTATCACTCGGTGGGCTCCTCACTCTCGCGCTCCGGTCTGCTGAGCCGGCACGGTCCTCCGGCCCTGGGGCCATCCCGCGGCCGGCGTTGGGCTGAACTCCTTCGCCTGGCGTTGATTGCGGCCGTGCTGGCCGGGTGCAGCCAGCCTGGGCACAGCCCAACGCCGGGACCCTCCCCCAACCCCTTGTCGTCGGAAGATCACCTGCCGACCGCAACTCCTGCGCTGTCCATCGAAGTCTCCCCGCCGGTCGTGGTCGCTGCCGGCCGTCCCGGCGAGACGGACGTTGTCGGCTTGATCTCTAACCGATCCGGTCAAGCCGTCGACAACCTGCGGATTCGAGTTTCTCTGTTCGACCCCAGCGGCAAGCGCCTCGCTGAACTGGAAGTCCCTCCCGCTCTCACGCAGCTCGACGCCGCCGATGTCTCGCCTTTTTCGGCGAGATTCCCGGTCACGCGCCAACAGGGGATGCAGGCCTCCGCCGAGCTTGTGCGGGTTCGCTCGGCGAGCGCCGCCAACACCCCCTTACAGGCCGAGATCGTGCGGGTGGAGCAGTTGGCCGACGGATCCACGGCGCTGCTGGGCCGCCTGACCAATCCGGGCAGCTCCCACGTGCTCGTGCGCGAGCTCGTCGCGCTGGCGCTCGACGCGCAAGGCCACCCGACAGGCTTGCTTCCCTGGAGCGCCGGGCCAATCCGCATTGCCCCGCGCAGCTCACAGCCATTTGTCGCCATTGGACCGGCGGGGGAGACGACCGAGGCCCATGTCGCCTATGCGCGCGCCGAAATCGAGACGGGCGAACGCAGGGTCGACGTGCGCTTCGCCGCCGGTCCGGACCTGCAAACCACGCGTCAGGGAGAGTGGTTCATCACCGGCGCCCTGGAGAACGTGGGCTCCCAGCCCGTGTGGGGTCAATCCGCCCTGCGGCTCGAGCTCGACCCGCCGCTTCTCGGTCTCGTCCAAGTTCACTTCCCCTTGCCGCTTGCCCCCGGCGAGACCCGCCCATTCTCCGTCCGCATGCCGGCGCTGTTCGGTCCGCTCCCCGCCTCGCTAGACCCAACGGAGCTGGGGATGAGCGGCAGTCCAGAATCTCTGCCCGCCTCGGCCGCCGAAGCGGCGCTGGTGCTGCTGGACCTCCAGGTCGAGAGCTTCGAGTTCACCGGAAGCCGGGCTTTCATCCGCGGCCACGTCTCCAAT
>Ga0105093_10000171_pt1 | contig 24478 bp, 18 predicted proteins | sample PPLLak3March2015_2_FD_79111 | JGI IMG/M metagenome (GOLD analysis project Ga0105093, IMG submission 79111) | Freshwater sediment microbial communities from Prairie Pothole Lake near Jamestown, North Dakota, USA - PPLs Lake P8 Core (3) Depth... | ecosystem: Environmental > Aquatic > Freshwater >... | reverse complement strand
TCCAGCTGTATTTCTACAAGAGGCTCTGAGGGGCAAGGGAGGCCCGGCATGAGGAACAGGCGAGATAAAGCGATCATCCTGGCGGTGGCGGGAGTGGCGCTGGCCGCGGCCGCCCTGTCTCTTTACGCCGCGGTCGGTTGCGATCTCAACGACCCCGACCGGGACGTCAAGCGCCTCTTCCCCGACTCGACCGGATACAAGACCGTTTATGTGTCCATTTCCAAGAAAGGCGGCGACGACCTCCTGAGAAGGATCGAGGCCCGCCTGGGAGACACATTCACCGGGCTCTTCGAGACGGCCGACGTCCCCTACACGATGTACCGGATCTACAAGGGCGCCGACCTCATCGGCTACATCCACGGCGTCAACCAGAAGGGGACCTACGGCGGGCTCCAGGTCTTTCTGGCTCTCGACCTCCAGGGCGTCATCAAGGGCTTTTACTTCCAGAAGATGACCTCCAAGGCGGGCAAGGCCTTCCGGGACCCCTCGTTCGGCAGCCAGTTCCTGGGGCTCAGCCTGGAGGACTTCTATCGATACGACGTCGTCTCGGGAAAGGAGGAGCCGCCCGGGCCCGTCAGCCGCATCCAGAACCCCGAGCCGGACGCCGAGAAGGACTTCCGGGCCGCCCTCCGGGCCGTCAAGAAGAACCTCGTCCTCGTCGACGAGTTCCTTCTCGACAACATCCATCTCAAGTCGTTCAAAGGATAGCCGCCATGAAAAAGCTCTCGATTTTCGAAGTCGCCTGGAAGAGCCTCCTGCGCAAGAAGACGAGGAGCCTGCTGACGATCCTCGGCATCGCCATGGCCGCCTGGGTCATGGTCAGTCTCTTCGGCTTCAACCGCGGCTACGAGGCCTCCCTCAACAAGGACATCGACAATCTGGGATTCCAAATGCTCGTCGTGGCCAAGGGCTGTCCCTACGAGGCGGCGACCCTCATGCTCAAGGGCGGCACCGGGCTCAAGTACATGAAGGAGGACATCGCCGCATCCATCGCCGCCGAGCCCGAAGTTGAAGGGGTTACGCCCATGCTCATGCAGGTCGTCTTCGACCCCAACAAGGGCGAGAGCGGCGGACTAGCCGCCTATCTCGGCGTCGATCCGGCGACGTTCCCGAGGATGAAGCAAGCTCTGCCCTTCAAGGCCGGCGGCTGGTTCACCGAACCCGAGGCCGCCGAGGCCGTTTTCGGCTACGAGGCCGCCGAGCTCGAGCAGCGCGAGGTCGGCGATCTCTACCTCATCCCCGAAAAGGAGGTCGAGATCAAGGTCGTCGGCGTCCTGGAACGGACGGGGACGCAGGACGACGGCACGATCTTCCTGCCCCTCAAGACCGTTCAGAGGATCTTCGGCATCACGGAGCTGACCTCGATCGGGGTCAAGGTCCAGCATGACGCCGACATGAAAGCCATCGAGGACAAGCTGTACCAGCTCCCCGACGTCCAGGTCGTCAGCCTGAGCCAGGTCAAGACGACCATCATGACCCTGGTCTCGACCGCCCGGGTCATGGTCCTCTCGATCGCCCTCATCGCCATCCTCATCGCCATGATGGGCGTCATCAATACGGTCCTCATGTCGGTCATGGAGAGGCGCCAGGAGATCGGCATCCTCAAGTCCATGGGGGCGATGGCCGGGGACGTCTTCAAGCTCGTCTGGCTCGAGACGATCATCCTCTGCCTCAGCGGGGGGCTCATCGGCACGGGCCTGGCGATCCTAACGGCCAGGTTGACCGAGGTGCTCGTCCGGGGCTTCCTGCCCTTCTCGCCGAGCGGCGGGCTCGTGGCCATCAATACCGGCCTCATCCTGATGACCCTGGGGGTCGTCACCGTGATCGGATTGGCCAGCGGCATCTATCCGTCCTGGAAGGCGGCCCGGATGCGGCCGCTCGATACCATCCGCAGCGAGGTGGAGTCGTGAGCGCGCCGGCCGCCCCGGCCATCGCGGCCGAGCGCCTCCGGAGGGTCTACCGCCGCGGCTCCGAGGAGATCGCTGCCGTCGACGACATCTCCCTCGAGATCGGAAGGGGATCGTTCACCTCGATCGTCGGGCCCTCGGGATCGGGCAAGACGACCCTCGTCAACGTCCTCGGCTGCCTGGACAATCCCACCTCGGGAAAGCTCACCCTGGGAGGCCGGGTCGTCTTCGAGAACTGCAAGGGCCTTTCGGAGTCCAAGCTGACCCTCATCCGGCGCGACGCCTTCGGCTACATCTTCCAGAAGTTCTTTCTGGTCCCTACCCTGACCGTCCTCGAGAACGTCATCCTGCCGTTCACCTTCTTCAAGAAGCCGGGGGCCGACGAGGATGTCGGCCGCCTGCTGAAGACCCTCGGCCTCGACAAGCGCGCCGGCCATCTGCCCGGCCAGCTGTCCGGCGGGGAGATGCAGCGGGTGGCCATCGCCCGGGCCCTGGTCAACAAGCCCGCGATCCTCCTGGCCGACGAGCCGACGGGGAACCTCGACACGGCCCGGAGCGAGGAGATAGGGCGGATCCTCCAGGAGCTCAACGCGCGCGAAGCCCTGACCGTCGTCCTCGTCACCCACAATCCCCGGCTGGCGGCGCTGGCCGAGCGGACGATCGAGCTCCGCGACGGCAAGGTCCATTCCGCTTGACACGTCCGGCGGGGAAAAATAGAATCAGGCCACTTCACGGAGGAGGAGGACCCATGGTCAACACGCTGGCCCAACTCTTGGTCCATTCGGTGACGACCTACCCCAAGCCCGACTTCATGCTGGTCAAGAGAGCCGGAGTGTACGCGCCCATCTCCGCGGCCGAGTTCGGGGCTGGCGTCAAGCACCTCGCGCTCGGGCTCCGGGCCCTCGGCTTCGAGCCCGGGCAGAAGCTCTGCCTGCTATCGGAGAACCGCCCCGAATGGACGATGACCGACTTCGCGACGCTGGCCGCGGGCGGGCTGACCGTGCCCATCTACACGACGCTCGTCTCGGAACAGGCCCGCTACATCATCGACGACTCGGACGCCACGGCGGTCGTGGTCTCCGGCGCCGACCAGTGGAAGAAGATCGAGCCGTTGCGGGCCGGGCTGGCCAAGGTCAAGCTCTACATCACCTTCGCCGACGAGGCCCCGGCCGGGGTCCTGGCCGTCCGGGACGTGATCGCGAAGGGCCGGGCTGCGGCCGAAGCGGAACCTGGACTCTATGACGCCCTCGTCGCCAAGGGCCGACCCGACGACGAGGCGACCCTGATCTATACGTCGGGGACCACGGGCGTCCCGAAGGGCGTCATCCTGACCCACGATAATCTCATCAGCAATATCAAGACGGCCTCGGACCTCGTCGAGTTCTCCTCCAAAGACACGGCGCTGTCGTTCCTGCCGCTCTCCCATGTCCTCGAACGCATGGTCATGTTCACCTACATCTACAAAGGCTGCACCGTCGCCTTTGCCGAGAGCGTCGAGGCCGTGGCCCAGAACCTCCTCGAGGTCCGCCCGCACATCATGGTCAGCGTGCCGCGCGTCTTCGAGAAGATCTACACCAAGGTCATGGACCAGGTCCTGAAGAGCCCGGCCCTGAGGCGGAAGATCTTCTTCTGGGCGCTCGGGGTCGGCAAGAAGTGCGGGGCCCTGGAGCTCGCCGGCAGGCCGGTCCCGGGCGGATTGAGGGCCCGGCGGGCGATCGCGGCCAAGCTCGTGTTCTCCAAGATCATCGCCAAGACGGGCGGGCGCGTCCGCTTCTTCGTCTCCGGGGGGGCTCCGCTGTCGAAGGATATCGCCGAGTTCTTCTACGCCATCGGGCTGACCATCCTCGAGGGCTACGGCCTGACCGAAACGTCGCCGCTGCTGTCGATCAACACGTTCGAGAACATCCGCCTGGGGACGGTCGGCAAGCCGGCGCCCGGCATCGACATCGACATCGCCCCGGACGGCGAGATCCTGGCCCGCGGGCCGAATATCATGAAGGGGTACTACAAGAAAGAAGCCGAGACGCGGGAGGTCATGGCCGGCGGCTGGTTCCACACCGGCGACATCGGCCACATCGACGCCGACGGGTTCCTGGTCATCACCGACCGCAAGAAGGACCTCCTCGTGACGTCGGGCGGGAAGAATATCGCCCCCCAGCCGATCGAAAACCTCCTCAAGACCAGCCCGTACATCACCAACGCCGTGGTCCTCGGCGACCGACGTCGCTTCATCGCGGCCCTCATCGTGCCCGATTTCGACAAGCTCAAGGACTATGCCAAGGCGCAGGGCATCGCCTACGGGTCGATCGCTGAGCTCTGTCAGGACAAGCGGATCGTCGACTTCCTCAAGTCCGAGGTCGACCGGGCGACGCCGCTTCTCGCCTCCTACGAGCGGGTCAAGAAGATCGCCGTCCTGCCCCGGGATTTCGAGATCGAGAAGGGGGAGATGACGCCTTCCCTCAAGGTCGTGCGGGCCAGCGTCACGGCCGAGTACCGGCAGGCCATCGACGCGCTCTACCGGGAGGACGGGGACGACGGGCGCGACGACGGGACGATCGGCGGCTGAGGCGGGGGGTCTATTCTCCGGCCGGGGGCCCGGTCTTGACGGGCTCGGGCTTGGGCGTGCAGTAGAGGATCCGGCCGCAGTTCTCGCAGAGGATGACCTTCGTCTTGTCGCGGATCTCGTTGAGCATCTGCGGGCGGACGCGCATGTGGCACATGGCGCAGAAGTCGCCCGTGACGGGGGAGAGGGCGGTGCCGCCCTTCTTCAGAAAGAGGGCCTCGTAGAGCCGGAGCTGCTCGCGGGGGATCTTGGGGAGCAGGGCCTCGCGCTCCTTCGCCAGCGCCGCGAACCGGGCCTCGGTCTCCTTCATCTTCTCGTCGAGGACGAGCTTTTCCTTCTTGAGGACCTCTTCCTCGGCGCTCTGCTTGTGGAGGGCGGCCTGGATCTCCTGCTCGACGTCGTCGGCGGCGAGCATCTCGGCGATGATGCCTTCCTCGAGGGTGTCGACCTTGTGCTGGGTCTCCTCGATCTCATGGAGAAGGGCCGTGTATTCCTTGTTGGATTTGACCTCGTTCAGCTGCCGCTTGTACTTCCCGATCTGGACCTTCAGGTCCTTGACCTCGGCCTCGAGGTCGCGGCGCTTCTTCTGGTTCCGGGCCATCTTGTCCTTGGCGTCGGCGACGAGCTTGGTCGTGGCCTGGATCTTCCTGTCGACGTCCTGGGCCAGGCGGGGGATGCCTTCGAGGACGAGGGACGCGTTGTGGATCTCAGAGTCCAGCCGCTGGAGCTCGATGATCAGGTCGAAGTCGATTTCCACTATCGGCGCATCCTCGTTCTCTCGGTCCCATGGGCCTACCAGGATTCGAACCTGGGACCTGCCGGTTATGAGCCGGTGGCTCTACCACTGAGCTATAGGCCCTCGGCCCCCTTTTATAACAAATTATTGTAGCGGCGTCAATTAGCCTGGAGTGTTCATAAAGACGCAGTGCTCTCGGCAAGAAGACAGGTCGCGAGGCCGGGCGCGAAATGCCCCGAGGCCGCGGGAGAAGGGTTGAGGGGTTTCATCGGAGTGAGCATCAAGCGGCAATTTAGCCGGCCGGGACGGAGACGCGGAGTCTTTAACCCGGCTCCGGACCGGGACGGCGTGATGAATTGCCGCAGCGAACGGAGATGAACCCCGAAACCCTCAGCGGGCTCAGTGGTTGTTCGTGAACGACTTCAGCTTGCGGCTGCGGCTCGGGTGCTTGAGCTTGCGCAGGGCCTTGGCCTCGATCTGCCGGATGCGCTCGCGCGTCACTTTGAACTGCTGGCCGACCTCTTCGAGGGTGTGCTCGTTGCCGTCTCCCAGGCCGAAGCGCATCTTGAGGACCCGGCCCTCGCGGTCCGTCAGCGACTTGAGGGCCTCCTCGATCTGCTCCTTGAGGTTGATGTGGATGACCGTGTCCGGCGGCGAGGGGATGAGCTTGTCCTCGATGAAGTCGCCGAGGTGGCTGTCCTCCTCCTCGCCGATGGGCGTCTCGAGCGAGATGGGCTCCTGGGCGATCTTGATGATCTTGCGGACCTTGCTGACCGGCATGTCCATCTTCTTGGCGATCTCCTCGCTCGTCGGCTCCCGGCCGATCTCCTGGACGAGGGCCCGCGAGACGCGGATGAGCTTGTTGATCGTCTCGATCATGTGGACGGGGATGCGGATCGTCCGGGCCTGGTCGGCGATGGCCCGGGTGATGGCCTGGCGGATCCACCACGTCGCGTAGGTCGAGAACTTGTAGCCGCGGCGGTACTCGAACTTCTCGACCGCCTTCATCAGGCCCATGTTGCCTTCCTGGATGAGGTCGAGGAACTGGAGGCCGCGGTTGCTGTATTTTTTGGCGATCGAGACGACGAGCCGGAGGTTGGCCGCGACGAGCTCCTTCTTGGCCTGGTCGCTGACCTTCTTGCCGGCCGTGATGGCCCGGACGGCCCGCCGAAGCGATTCCGGGTCGAGCCCGACCTCGGCCGTCTGCTGCCGCAGCGCCTTGTTGGCCTCCCGGAGCTTCAGCTTGAGGGCGGGATCCTCCTTCTTCCTCTTGGCCAGAGCCGACGCCCACTCGTCCCGCGCGTCCTCGAGGTCGTTGATGGCCTTGAGCCGGGTCCGCAGCTCGTCGATGATCTTTTCCCTGTGGGCCGAGCGGAGGTTGAGATCGCGGATCGTCCGGCTGATCTTGACGATGACCCGGCCGCGGCTGACCAGCGTCCTCTTCTTCTCCGGAATGCGGTCGAGCTTCCTGCTCAGGTCCCTGATCTTCTTGATCTTGGCCAGGATCTGCTTCTTCTTCTCCTCGAGCCGGCCCTCGGCGATGTCCTCCTCCGAGACGTCGAACATCTCCTGGATGATGAACGGGTTCTCCTTGATCCGCTCCTCGAGGGACAGGACCTGGTTGAGGACCAGGCGCGTCCGGCTGAGGGCCTTGATGATGCTCTTCTCGCCCCGCTCGATCTCGCGGGCGATGGCGATCTCGCCCTCGCGGGTCAGGAGGGAGATGTTGCCCATCTCCCGGAGGTAGAGCTTGACCGGGTCGGTCGTCCGCTCCAGGCCGTGGGTCGAGACGAGGTCGCTCTTGCGCCGCTGGGGGATCATCTCCTTCTGGCGCGAGTCGAGGATCTTGATCCCGTAGTCGCCCATCGACGACAGGAAATCGTCGAAATCCTCCTCGGAGTCGAGGTCCTCGGTGAAGGTCTTGTCGATCTCCTCGAACAGCAGGTAGCCCTGCTTGCGGCCCTTCGAAATGAGCTGCGAGATCTCGTCCTTGTGAAACTTATTTTCCGGAGACACGGGGCGCACCTCTTTTCCGATCGCTCGTTCTCGTTGGACGTCCGGTCATGCGTTTTCTTCCCCTACAGGGCCAGGATCTGTTTGGTCACGTCCTGCTTCTGGTAAAGCAGGGCCAGGAGCTCTTCTTTCTCGCCGTTCTTCTCCGACCGGGCGATCTTCTGCTGGATATCCTTCAGCCGGTTCTGCAGGTGGACCTTGCGCAGGGACTTCAGGCATTCCTGGGCGTCCTCCACCGATCCGGCCGATGACTTCTCGAAAAGGGCCTGGGCCAGCTGGGACAGCAGGGCCGGGGGGACCTGGCCTTGCATGCCGGGCAAGCTCCAGCTCTGGTCCTGCCTGAAGCAGCCCATGATGTACTGGAAGACGGGCTCGCTCTTCAGGCCCTGGAAGACCTCCTCGCCGCACTCGGCGAAGATGTGGGGCGCGAGGGACGGGTCGGCCATGAGGATCTGGAAGAGACGCTTCTCCGCCGGGCAGAGAGGGCCCGGCTCCTCGGGCCCCTTGTCCGGGGCCTTGGCCTCGATGATACTGCGCAGCAGCTCCTCCGTGACCCCCAGCTTGGCGCTGGCCCGCCGCAGGTACTCGCTCCGGGCCGTTGGGTCCGGGACCTTCATGATCTCCTTGAGGACCGCCCGGGCGATCCTGCCCTTCTCCTCGGGGATGGCCATGCGGACGCCGGCGGTCAGCGCGTCGACGAGGAAATCGAGGCCGGGGACTGTCTTCTTCATCAGGGCCAGATACCGGTCGCGGCCGTGTTTGGCAATGAAGGAGTCGGGATCGAGGCCGTCGGGCAGGACGAGGACGTCGATGTTGAGGCCCTTCTCGAGGCCGAGCGGGACCGCCCGGGCCGCGGCCGTCCGCCCGGCGCTGTCGCCGTCGTAGTTGACGACGAGATGCGAGGCGAAGCGCATGGCCTGTCCGACTTGCCACGGCGTCAGGGCCGTCCCGAGCGAAGCCACGACGTTCTTGATGCCGGCCTGATAGAGCGACGAGAAATCGGTGTAGCCCTCGACCAGGATGGCCGTCCCTTCCTGCCGGACGGCGTCCTTGGTGAAGTTCAGCCCGTAGAGGAGCTTGCCCTTGGAGTAGAGGGGCGTCTCCGGCGAGTTCAGGTACTTCGGCTCGGCGTCGACGATCGTCCGGCCGCCGAACGCGACGATCCGTCCGGTCAGACTGAAAATGGGGAAGATGACCCGGCCGCGGAAGCGGTCGCGGAATTCCCCCGGCCGCGAGCCGGCCAGGGCGAGACCGCCCTTCTCGAGGAGGGAGACCGGAACGTCCTTCGACTTGAAGAAATCGATCAGGGCGGTCCAGGCGTTGAAGGCATAGCCGATCTTGAGCTCCTGGATCGTCTGATCCGAGAGGCCGCGCTTTTTCAGGTACTCGAGGGCCTTTTTGCCCTCCGCGGTGCCGGTCAGGTTCTTTCGAAAATAGCCCAGGGCGAGCTCGTTGATCTTGAAGAGCTTCTCCTCGAGCTTGAGGACCTCGGGGCGGACCCGCTGCTGGGCCGGCAGGGCGATGTGGTAGCGCTCGGCCAAGCTCTTGAGGGCCTCGGGGAAGGTCAGGTTCTCCCTCTCCATGAGGAGCGAGAAGATGTCCCCGCCGGCCCCGCAGCCGAAGCAGTGATAGAGCTGCTTTTCCTCGTCGACCGTGAACGAAGGGGTCTTTTCGGTGTGGAACGGGCAGAGACCGACCCATTTCCGGCCCCTCCGCTTCAGGGTCGTGTACTGGGAGGCGATCTCGACTATGGACGAGGCCTGCCTGACCTGGTCAATGATCTCCATGAAGTATCTGAGGACCGCGCTTTCTCATAGAATATAGGGGCCGCACCGCACCTTGTCAAGGCGCCCCATCCGCTATTCCCGCGGACGATGCCCCGCCCGCCTTCTTCGCCCTAGAGATGATTGATCTGACTGGCCAGGAAGCCGGCCCCGAAGCCGTTGTCGATGTTGACCACCGCCACCCCGCCCGGACAGGAATTGAGCATGGCCAGGAGGGCGGCCAAGCCCTTGAAGCTGGCCCCGTACCCGACGCTCGTCGGCACGGCGATGATCGGGGCCTTGACCAGGCCGGCGACGACGCTCGGCAGGGCGCCCTCCATGCCGGCCACCGCGATGATGACCCGGGCCCGGCGGATGCGGTCGTACTGGCCGAGGAGGCGGTGGAGGCCGGCGACGCCGACGTCATAGATGCGCTCGGTCGCGTTGCCCAGGACCTCCGAGGTCACGGCCGCTTCTTCGGCGACGGGGATGTCCGACGTCCCGGCGGTTAGAACGACGACCGCGCCGGCGCCGGAGCGCGGCGGCGTCTGGACCTGGCTGACCGTCCTGGCCGCCTCGTTATAGACCGCACCCGGGAGCCCGGCCTTGATCTTGGACCAGACCGCCGGCTCGACCCGCGTGACCAGCAGATTCGTGCCTTTCTTGAGGATCTCGCGGGCGATCCGGCCGATCTGGGCAGGCGTCTTGCCCAAGCCGAAAACGATCTCCGGCGTGCCTTTGGCGACCTCCCGGTGGTGGTCGACCTTGGCAAAACCAAGCTCGCAATACGGGTAGTCCTCGAGCTTCTCGAGGGCCTTGGCCGTCGTCAGCTCGCCCTTGCGGACCTTCTCGAGGATCTCTTCCAGCCGCTTTTTCATCCCGGCTATTCTACCACAATTGCCAAGCCCTTGAACGAAGCTGTCAAGCGCCCTAAAGTCGATGAGGCCGCCGAAGAAGGGGTCGAGGGGTATCCCGGAGTGAGCATCAAGCGGTGAAATAGCCGGCATCGGGACGGAGACCTAAGAACTGGCTCCGGACCGTGACGGCGTGAAGTTTCACCGCAGCGAACGGAGCGGATCCCCGAGGCCCTGCGGCGGTCCCGCCATGGCTTTCCGGCGCGCTTGTCAACACGCGGCAACTCGTGTAAAATAAGCGCAATTCATCCCATATCGAGAGGAACAACCGTGCGCGAAACACGACCGAAAAAGGACGAGTATCAAAAGGCCCTGGCGGCATTCGGCCTGGCCGTCAAGGAGTTCCAGAAAGGCGATTTCGAAAAAGCGGCCGCGTCGTTCAAGGACTTCATCGAGAAGTTCCCCGCGGACAAAGAGGTCGTCGACCGGGCCAGGGCCTATCTCGCGATCGCCCAGAAGAAGCCGAAGAAGGACTCCGTCTCGCTCAGGGGTTTCGAGGATCACTACCGTGCCGGCCTGGCCAGGATCAACCAGAAGGACTACGCGGGAGCGGTCAAGCTCCTCGAAAAGGCCCTCGAATACAAGGAGCAGGAGGGGCTCGTCTACTATCTGCTGGCCGATGCCCACGGCTTGATGGACCAGACGGACGATGCGCTCGAGCTTCTCAAAAAGGCCGTCCAGAAGGACAAGAATTTCGCCATCCTCGCCCAGAACGAGCCCGATTTCGAAAACCTCTGGGACGACAAGAAGTTCAAAGTGATCACCAAACTCACATGAAACGTCCAGCCGTCGTTCTGATATCGGGGGGAGAGCGCACGGTCTTCCGGCAGGTCCTGGGACGTCCGCTCGGAGCCTACGCGCTGGAGGCGGCGGGCAAGCTTCGACCCGATGCCATCCTGGTCATCGCCGGGGCGGAAGGCCCGGACCACGGCGATTGGGAGAGCCTCATCAAGGGCGTCGAGACCCCGGCGTCCGTCTTCCTGCTCCCCGGCGACAAGCGCCGGAGCGGTCGGGCCACGGGCCTTTTGGACGCTCTGGTCACCGCCCGGTCCCTGCTCGAGAAATACCCGGATTGCGAGGTCCTGGCCGTCCCGGCCGACAGGCCGCTCCTTCGCGACCGGACATTGAAGGCCCTGCTCCGGGCCCATGCAGCCAAGGGCTCGTCGCTGACGTTCCTGAGCGGGGGAGGAGAGAGGGGGCTGGCGGGCGTCCTCGCGGTCCGGTCGACCGACGTCTTCCCGCTGTTGAGGACGGCCTCAAAGGCCCGGGGAAAGGCCGGCTTCGAAGACCTGGCCCGGCGCCTGGCCAAGGCCGGGAAGGTCGTCGGGTTCTATGAGTGTCCCGACGCCGCGGAGGCCTTTGCGGCCTGCGACAGCCTAGCGGTCGGACAGGCCGCCGGGGAGCTCCGGAAGAGGAAGAACGAGGCGCTGGCCCGGCGCGGCGTCGTCTTCCTCGATCCGGCCTCGGCCTGGATCGATTGGGCCGCGGAGATCGGTCCCCGGACGGTCGTTTATCCCTCCGTCGTCATCGAAGGCCCGACTCGGATCGGCGCCGACGGCCGCATCTTCCCCCACGTCCATATCATGTCTTCGCGCCTCGGGGCACGGGTGCGGGTCCTGAGCTCGACGGTCATGGAGGACACGGTCCTCGAGAACGATGTCCAGGTCGGCCCGTTTTCCCGGTTCAGGCCGAAAACGCGGGTCTGCGCCGGGGCCAAGGTCGGCAACTTTGTCGAGATGAAGAATACCCTCTTCGGCCCCAAGTCCAAAGCCCAGCACCTGAGCTACGTCGGCGACAGCACCGTCGAAGAGGGCGTCAATGTCGGGGCCGGGACGATCACCTGCAACTACGACGGCGTCGCCAAGCACCCGACCCGCATCGGGGCCGGCGTTTTCATCGGCTCGGGCACCCAGCTCGTCGCCCCGGTCACGATCGGGCCGGGGGCTTACATCGCCGCGGGCTCGACCATCACCCACGACGTCAAGGCCGGGACCTTGGCCATCGCCCGGGCCCGCCAGGTGGAGAAGCCCGGCTGGGTCCTCGAACGGGCGAAAAGAAGCGGAGGGGGGGCGGGCCATGAAAAGAAGTGAGCTGAAGAAGTACTTCAAGAACGGCCGGGCGATCGTCTCGCCCGGGACCTATGCCATCGTCAAGACCACGCGGGCCCTGGTCAACTCGCTCGTCGTCGTCAAGGACGACCGCGAAACGACCTGCATCATCGACGAATCCAAGCTCGGCACCCAGAAGTTCCTCGGCTTCGAGGGCGACTGGCGGATGATCACCTTCGACATGGTCCTGCCGCTCAGCCTGGTCGGGTTCTTCGCCGCCGTCTCGGGGGCCCTGGCCGATGCCGGGGTCAACATCTTCACCATCTCGGCCTACACGACCGACCACGTCTTCGTGAAGAGCGAGAAGCTCGAGACCGCCGTCAAGGCCCTCGAAAAGCTGGGCCTGTCCATACGCCAGCGCTGAGCCGGGCCGGCCGGCGTCCGGAAGGAGTCCCTCATGCCTGCCGTCGTTCCCCTGGCCGAGATCAAGAAGGCCCTGGCCGCGATCGACCCGCTGCCGCTCATCGAAGAGGGCTTCGTCGCTTATTCGCGGGGCCGGTCCGTCGTGCCGCCCGTCGGGGAGCTCGTCTTCGAGGACCCGCCCGGCGACGTCCACATCAAGTACGGCTATATCAAGGGCGGCGAGGTCTACGTCATCAAGATCGCCTCGGGGTTCTATGACAATCCCAAGCGCGGGCTTCCCTCCGGCGACGGCCTGATGCTCGTCTTCGATCAGAGGACGGGCGTCCTCCTGGCGATCCTCCTCGACGAGGGCTACCTGACCAACCTGCGCACGGCCGTGGCCGGCGCGGTCGTCGCGAAATACCTGGCCCCGCGCCGGATCGCCGCCGTGGGCATCGTCGGCGCCGGGGTCCAGGGACGGATGCAGCTCGACTGGCTCCGCCGGGTCCGGACGTTCGGCGAAGCGATCGTCTGGGGGACCGGCGAGGCCGAGCTGGAGGCCTTCCGTCAGGACATGGAATCGCCCGGCCTGGCCATCCGCACGACCCGGCGGGCCGAAGACGTCGCCGCGGCCGCCAACCTCATCGTCACGTGTACCCCTTCGACGCGGCCGCTCCTCCGGGCCGAATGGATCCGTCCCGGGACGCACATCACCGCGGTGGGGTCCGATACGGCCGAGAAGCAGGAGCTCGACCCGGCGATACTGGCGCTCGCCCGGCGGGTCGTCGTCGACAGCCTGAGCCAATCGGAGCTGCGGGGCGAGGTCTACCGGGCCGTGAGCGCCGGCGCGATCGGCCGGGAGCGGCTGGTCGAGCTCGGCCGGGTCATCGAAGACCCGGCGCTCCGGCGCGCGTCCGACGAGGAGACGACCGTGGCCGACCTGACCGGCGTGGCGGTCCAGGACATCATGATCAGCCAGGCCGTCTGGCGTTCGATCCGCCGCTAGCGGCCGGCCCCGACCCCCATTTCGTCGAGCAGGAAACGGGCCCCGGCGAACTTCTCGGTCACCCAGAGGACGTAACGGATATCGACGCCGATCGACCGCGAATAATCGGGGCTCCAGGCGTAATCGTTGATCGTCGCTTCGTAGGTCCGGTCGAAATTGACCGCGACGAGCTCGCCCCGGGCGTTGAGGACCGGGCTCCCCGAATTTCCTCCGGTCGTGTCGGCGTCATAGAGGAGGCAGGCCGGGACGCTCTCGAACCCTTCGGGCCTGAACCGGCCGAAATCACCGGCCCGGCTGAGGTCGAAGAGCTTGGCCGGCGTGTCGAAGGGCTCGCGGCCCGTCGATTTCTCGAGGACACCGTCGAGAGTCGTGAAGGGTCTGTACTGAACCGCGTCGGCCGGCGAGTAGCCCTTGATCCGGCCGAAGGTCAGTCGGAGGGTGCTGTTGGCGTCGGGGATGAAATCCTGGGCCTCGAAGCCGGACTTAAGCTCCAGGAGCAGGGGATAGAGGCTGTCCAGGGTGCCGTTCCAGGAGTCCTCCCGGGCCCGCAGGGTCCTGTACTCGGGGTAGAGGGCGGCCGCGAGTTCGAGCAGGGGATCGGCCAGGGCTTTTAGCTCGGCGGCCGGCTTGTCGAGGGCCGCGAGAGCCCACGACTTATCGGCCAGGCGGGTCCGGCCGTAGAGCCCGGCGATGAAGGCCTCCGCGGCCCGGTCCCTGTCGGCGGCCTCGCCGACGGCGGCGAAGGCGGGGAGCTTCCGGCCCTGATCGAGCCGGGCCAGCCGCAGGAGGAGCTCCTTGAAGACGGCCCGGTCCGTCGGCTCATGGTAATTATCGAGGGCCAGGCCCAGCCGGCGCTTCGTCTGCGGGAAGTTGCGGTCCATGTAGGCCGGTTCCCGCTCCAGGTCCTTCTTCGGCCGCTCGAGCGCGGCCTCGTGGATGGTCGAGGCCAGGCTGAGGAGATTGACGCTCGAGCGGAGGTAGCCCAGGACAAGCCGGTACTCGGCATCGCTGCGCATCTCGTCGTACACCGCGGCGAATTTGGGAAGGAGGCCGCCGAAGCGGGCCGCCCGGGCGGGATCCGCGGCGATGAACGATCCGAGGCGCCGCTCCTCCTCTTTCTTGCCGGCCACGATCCCGACCCGCTTCATGCCCTGGAGCTTGCCCCGGTAGTTCTTCATGGTGTTGGCCAGACCCTTGATCCGGGACTCGTGCTTGATCTCGACGTCCCGGCCGGCCTGGCCCATCTTGTCCATGAGGTCGATCTGCCAGGCGTACCAGTCGGCGACGTACGGCATGCGGACCTCCTCCTCATAGGCGAGGAATGACGAGGCCGCGTGCCGGTAGGTCCGGCCGGGATAGCCGAGGAGGAAGACGAAATCGTTCTCGCGGACGCCCTCGGGAGCGACCTTGAGGAACCGCTTGGGCCTGTAGGGCACGTTGGCCCCGGCGAACTCGGCCGGGGCGCCGTCCGGGCCGATGTAGGCCCGCAGGAACGAGAAGTCGCCGGTGTGGCGCGGCCACATCCAGTTGTCGACTTCGCCCCCGAAGTTTCCGATGGAACGCGGCGGGACGTAGACGAGCCGGATGTCCCGGAGATAGGCATAGACGAAGAGGACGTAGGTCTTTCCGGCGAACATCTCCGAGACCTCCGCCCTTTTCCCGGGCTCCGCCTTCTCGGCGGCCGCGACGATCTCCTTGATCCGCCGCTCCGTCGCCCGGGTCCGTTCCTCCGGGCCCATGGACGGCTTGACCGCGCGCGGACGTCGGCCGAAACGTCCCGGAAGGACTCCGTGATCCGGGCCGTCATGCCCTTGGCCTCGATCTCGTCGCCGCGCGTCCGGGCCAGGAAACCGTCGCGGATGTAGTCGTTGGCGCTGGTGCTGGCCGCCTGGGCCGCACCGAAGGCGACATGATGGTTGGTCAGGATGAGGCCGTCGGGAGAGACGAAGGAGCCGGTGGCCCCGACCTGGACGATGCCGTAGATGAGGCCGACGCGGTCGGGGCTGAAGATCTCCTCGGGGGCGATCTCGAGGCCTCTGGCCCGGAGGTCGAGCTTGCGGATCTCGCTGACGGGCCACATGCCCTCCTCGGACCCGGCCGGGGCCAACGCGATGACGATAGCCGGGACGAGGGCGAGGAGCGCGGCGCCGGCGAAGCGGGGGATGCGGCGAGTTCTCATGACAGGACTCCTTGATTATGGTGACACATGACTAAATACACTAAATTCCCGTCTCCGCCAAGCCGAGATAGGGCCTGCGATAATTAACCTGGACTATTCCTAAAAACGCCGGTTTTCTCAGTAAGACATCAAGACCCAAGACCGGCGTTTTTATGAATAGTCCAGGTTAAGTGGGTTTAGTTGGGTGGCACCGAATTAGAGGCATAAAAATCCAGGTTAGAGGTATTTGCGGACGACGCCGGCCATCTCGTCCATCCGGCTTTCCATCTCGGCGACCATCTTGAACTGGGTTCGGGCCCGGTCGAGATTGTGGCCCGGCCGGTGGATCTTGAAGTAGACGTCGCCCTTGAGGTGGTCGGTAAGGAAGCGGATGCCGCACTCGAGCGTCAGGAGCTTGCCCGAGAAGGCCAGGAGGTCCGTTTCGGCGGGCCCGAGGAAGTCCCGGGCCGCGTCGAGATAGCCGGCGGCCAGCCGGTCGAACATCTCGATGTCGAAGCCGACCATTTCGAGGTCCCGCTCGTCCTCGGCCGCCGTCGCCGCCCCGAGCCGGACCGAATCCCCGAAGTCGTAGAGGATCGAGCCCGGCATGACCGTGTCGAGGTCGATGACGCAGATGCCCTCGCCGGTGCGGTCGTCGATCATGACGTTGTTGAGCTTGGTGTCGTTGTGGGTGACCCGTTCGGGCAGGCGGCCCGAGGCCAGGCCGTCGACGACGACCCCGCAGTCCTCTTCGCGGGCCAGGACGAAATCGATCTCGGGCCTGACCGCGGCGGCCCGCCCCGAGGGGTCGAACTCGACCGAGGCGAGGAAGGCGTCGTAGCGCTTGCGGGTATGGTGGAAATCCGGGATGGTCTCGTGGAGCCGCTCGCCCGGCAGTCGGGCCAGCATCTTCTGGAAATTTCCGAAGGCCTTGGAGGCCGAGTAGACGTGGCGGATGTCCTCGACCCGGTCGTAGGTCCGGGCCCCGTCGATGAAGCGGAACATCCGCCAGTACGTGCCTTCCGGCGTCCGGTGGTAGGACTTGCCGTCCCGCGTCGGGATGATGGTCAGGCTCTCCCGGTTCGGGTCCCCGCCGGAGGCGGCGATCCGTTCCCGGGCGAACCGGGTTACCCGTTCGATGTTCTCCATGAGCAGCTCGGGCTCGCGGAAGACGAGGTGGTTGATCCTCTGATTGACGTACTTGACCCGGCGGCCCGATTCGTCGAACTCGGAGCAGTAGGTGTCGTTGATGTGACCGGAGGGTATGGGGCAGGACGAGATCCAGGTGCCCGGACAGTCGAAGGCGGCGCAGATCCTGTCGAGTTCGGGCAACGGCTTCGCCTCCATGAACGGCCTCGGCTCCAAGATCCCGGGACCCCCGGGTCAGGCGCCCATTCTAAACAAGCGTTCCGGGGCCTGTCAATGCGCGTGACGGGGCCGGCTGCCGCGTCCGCGGCTCCGCTCGGCGCCGCCGGGGCCGGGCCTGGGGCCCCGGCTCCCGGACCCGCCGCCGCCGCGCCGCCCCGCGGGCCTCCGGCGCTCCAGGTCCTGGCCGGCCAGCCGCTCCAGGCTCATGTCCCGGGCGAACATGTCCCCGGTGACCGGGAAATCGGGGATCTTCTGGCCGATGAACTTCTCGATCGCCTCGAGCTGGTCGGCCGTCTTCTCGCTGGCCAGCGTGATGGCCAGGCCGGCCGCCCCGGCCCGTGCGGTCCGTCCGATCCGATGGACGTAGTTCTCGATGTCCTGGGGGATGTCGTAATTGACGACCATCTCGAGGTCGTCGATGTGCAGTCCCCGCGAGGCCACGTCGGTGGCCACGAGGATCGGGAAGCCGCCGGCCATGAAGCCCTCGATGATCTCGAGCCGCTCGCTCTGGGGCAGGTCGCCGTTGAGGAACTTGGCCTTGTAGCCGTTGGCCTGAAGCTGCTTCGACACGAGGAAGGCCGTGTGCTTCATATTGGTGAAGATGAGAACGTTCTTCGGCGCCCGCTTCTGGAGGAGCCCCAAAAGGAGGTTGAGCTTGATGTGGCTGCCGACCCGGTAGAGCTCCTGGGAGATCGTGTCGACGGTCATCTGCTCGGGCGTGACCTCGATGAAGGCCGGGTCGTTGAGGTAGGCTTCGGCCACCCGCCGCGAGAGCTTGTTGAGCGTCGCGCTGAAGAGCATGCTCTGCCGGTGGGCGCGATCGGGCATCTGGCGGACGATGTCCCGCAGGTCGGGCAGGAAGCCCATGTCGAAGAGCCGGTCGGCCTCGTCGATGACGAGGAAGCCGCACTCCTTGAAATCGAGGCGCTTCTTTTCAGCCAGGTCGAGCAGCCGGCCGGGCGTTCCGATGATGATGTCCGGCCCGGCCTTGATCTGGGCCAGCTGGACGGTGTAGCCGACGCCGCCGTAGAAACAGCCGATGTGCAGGCCGACAGGGCGGTTGAGGAGCAGGGCCTCGCCCTCGATCTGGACGGCCAGCTCTCGGGTCGGGACGATGATGAGCGCCTTCCGCCGCGACGACTTGGAGTGCTTGAGCAGGTGGCTGAAGAGCGTGATCAGGAAGGCGGCGGTCTTTCCCGTCCCCGTCTGGGACTGGACGGCCACATCCTGGCCTTTGAGCGAATGGCCCAGGGTCTTCTCCTGGACCGGGGTCAGCTCGGTGTAGCCTCTATCCGTGATGGCCCGCTGGAGCCTGGGATCAAGTTCAAGTTCCGTGAAAAGCATGTCGAATCCTTTTTGGACCGGGGGTCGGCGCCCAGCGCCGGGGCGAGCTCCCCAGAAAAGGGGCTCTCGGGCGGGAAGGGACTGTCGCGACGTCTCTGTCCTGTAGTCTGATCAGAGGACTATTCTACCACAACCGGCCCTCCCCCCTCAAGCAGGCTCTTCAGAGCCCCTCGAGAGGACGAATTCCGCCTTGACAAGGCCCCCCCCATGCCTTATGTTCTCACCCTGCCATGAGCGGCAAGAGCATCCGGGCCCTGGTCAAGAGCTGGGAAACCGTCAGGTTCGAGCTCCTGAAAACGCGTATCTCCAGCCTGCGCCTGACGATCGAGGGCTCGCCCCTCGAGCGCCATGTCGCCCGTCTGCGCCGGGAAATGGAGGGGAAGGGGTTCCGTTTCAAGCCCGAGATCTACCTGACCGACATCTGGGGCTGCCCGGACCGGACCCCGGTCATCGGCGTCCCCTTCTATCTGGCCGACCCGTGTCTCGCCCGCCTCGAGGAAGAGCAGGTCGGCGACATCGAGGACGCCCGGACGATCATGATGCTCCTCCGCCACGAGGCCGGGCACGCCGTGAACTATGCCTACCGCCTCTGGCGCCGGCCCAGCTGGGGCGAGATCTTCGGCCCGTTCACCAAGCCCTACCGCGACGCCTTCCGGCCGGACCGGACGAGCCGCCACTATGTCCGCCACATCACCGCTTACCCTTACGGCCGCACCTACGCTCAAAAGCACCCGGACGAGGACTTCGCCGAGACCTTCGCCGTCTGGCTGACGCCGCGCTCCAACTGGCGCGAGCGCTACCGGAACTGGCCGGTCATCCGCAAGCTCCTCTATGTCGACCGGTTGATGAAGGACATCCGCGGGTCCGTGCCGGAGAGCCGGTGGGGCCGGCACCTCCGCCCGGCCGACCGCATGAACCTGACCCTCGCCGAGCACTACGGGAAGAAGGCCGAGCGGTTCCGCCGCGATGCCCGGGGCTATGTCGATGACAGCCTGCACGATGCCTTCCCCGCTTCCCGGGGCCAGATCCTCCGGCCTGCCACGGCGCTGTTCAAGCGGTATCACGACCGGCTGGTCGAGCGGGTAGTCCATTGGTCCGTGCTGACTCCCGCCGAGGCCGGCGCCCTCGTCCGCAAGCTCGAGGCCAGGGCCGCGGCCCTCGGGCTGAGCTACCGGCCCGGCGCAGAAGGGGAGAGGCTGATGGACGTCATGTCGCTCGTCATCGCCCTGGCCCTCGACTACGCCTACACCGGCCGGCTGACCGGCTGAGCCTTCTCAGCGTCCTCGCGCCATCGCCGTCCCCGGCGAGCTGAAGATCGGCAGGTGCCTGTCGTAGGGCGGTCCCTCGAAGGCGGCCTTGATGATGGCTTGCAGGAGCTGCGGGTACGAGAGGCCGGCCTGCTCCGCCGACCGGGCCAATCCCATCCCGCTGTCGAGGCACGGATTGCAGTTGACCTCGAGGATGACGGGCTCGCCGCTCTCGTCGAGCCGGATGTCGACGCGCCCGTAGCCCCATCCGCCGACGACGCGGAAGGCCCTGACCGCGGTCTTGGCGATGAGCGCGGCCATGGACGGGTCGACGCGGGCCGGGCAGATGACGTCGGTCCGCTGGTACTCGACGGATGTCTCCACCCACTTGGCCGCGTAGGACATGATGGGCGGGATCTTGCGCGGCAGCCGCGAGTAGTCGACCTCCGCGAGCGGCAGGACCTGGACCTTGCGGCCGCCGAGGAGCCCGACGTTGAACTCCCGGCCTTTGAGGAAGTGCTGGACGAGGGCCGGCTGCTTGTAGGTCCGCAGGATCTCCCGGGCCTTCTCCCGCAAGGCCCCCTTGGTCTCGACGACGGAGTCCCGGTCGAGCCCGATGCCGGCGTGCTCCTGGGCGGCATGGACGATGAGAGGGAAGGTCCACTTGTGGTCGTCGAGGTCGCCCAGCCGCTCGACGATGGCGGTCGACGGCGGGATGGGCAGCCCGGCGCCCTTGAGCAGGCTCAGGGACATGTACTTGTCGCGGCTCAGCCCCAATCCGAGGGCGGGGGACCCGGTCATGGGGTAGCCGAGCATGCGGATGAACGCGGCGACGCGCATCTCGTAGAGAGCGCCGTGGACGACGTCGTCGTACTGGTTGAAGACGACGTCCGGACGGAGCCGGTCGAGCTTGCGCTGGAGGACGGAGAGGTCGCCGGCGAGCGGCATGACGAGGACCTCATGACGGAGGCGGCGGATGCCCCGGGCGATGCCGCGGATCATCTGGCGGAGGTAGTGCAGGCTCCCGGTGTCGGCTTTCTCGTCGGGCTGGGAATCGGTGAAGGCGTTGTAGATGAGCGCGACGCGGAGCTTCTTCATTCGCCTGCCGGAAACCCTCCGCGCTTATTCTAAATCATTTCCGCCCCCCCCCGCAACCCCGGAACGCGATCCCGCTAAGACGGGACGATTAAAAAAAGAAGGACGAAAAAAGAAGGGACCGGGTCTTCGCAAGGGGACATGTACTCTTTGTACGTGTCCCCGATTGGCGTTGCGAAAACCCGGTCCCTTGTTGATGGTCCCTTGTTGAGAGCTTATCTGTCGGCGAAGGCGTACACGGTCAGGAAGCCGTGCTGGCTGATCTTGGCGATGAGCTCGCCGCTGACCTTCTCGACGCTGTCGCTCGGCTGATGGTAATCGGCCGTCATGGCCGCCATGTAATAGACATAGGGGACCTTGACCGCGGCGAAGGACGAGTGGTCGGAGCCGCCGCCGCCCGCTCCCAGCGGGTTGAAGCGGAAGGCCAGGTCGAGCCCGATGTACTGGTTCATCTCCCGGGCGATGTCGGCGAAGGGCGTGCCCTCCGTCAGGTTGACGCTGACGAACCAGGGCGCGCGGATCTTCTTGACGATCTCCTCGGCGCCGGGGACGCTGTACTGACGCAGGGTGCGGGCCAGCGTCTCGGTGTCATAGGGCCGGCTGATCATGTCGTAGTTCAGGTAGCCGACCGTCTTCGCGATCGGGAAGATGGGGTTCTGGGCGTAGTAGCGCGACCCGAGAAGCCCCTTTTCCTCGCCCGTCCAGAGCGCGAAGACGACGGACCGCTTGGGCTTGACCGGGCTGGCGGCGATGGCCTTGGCGATGTTCAGGACGCCGACGGAGCCGGATCCGTTGTCGTCGGCGCCGTTGTAGGTGTAACCGTCCCATCCCCCCAGATGGTCGTAGTGAGCGCCGACGACGAAGTACTCGTCCTTGAGCGCGGGGTCGGAGCCCTCGATGATGCCGAGGACGTTCATGCAGCGAACGAGCGCGACCTTGGACGTCGAAGCGATGGTCATCTTGGCGCCCGGCACGTCCATCGAAGCGGGTTTCATGGTCGATTCGATCTTCTTCTTCAGGTCGTCGATCGTCTGGCCGGTCCCCTCGAGCAGGAAGTTGGCCATCTCGCGGGTGATCTGGGCCCCGGAGGCTCCGCCCCGGCCCATGCCGCCGCCCGGGACGCCGGCGAGAGAAAGCCTCCGGCGGGGCTGGTTGACGATGGGGCGGTCGTCGCTGGGCTTGCGGACCATGGACAGCGCGTTGTAGATCGCGGCGTCGGTGCCCGTATTGGCCACCTGGATGATGGCCGCGGGCTCGAGCTTGGCGATCGCGTCGAGCTTGTTGAACCGCTGCGGGCCGCCCCGCATCATCATGGCCATCATGTCGCCCTGGGGCATGGCCGGGAAGTACTTGTCCTTGAGCTCCTTGGACTTCTGGAGCGGCGATTGAGGATCGTCCCGGCCGGGCGCGTCGGTGAGGAGAAGGACGATCTTGCCCTTGAGGTTCATCCCCTTGAGCTCGTCGAAGCCGATCGAGGGCTCGGAGATGCCGTAGCCCACGAAAACGACGGGCGCGGTGACAGTGCCCTCAGAGGCGCCGCCCATGCCCCCGAACCCGCCCGGAAAGTCGAGGCCGCCCTGGAAGTTGCGGCTTTTGACCAGGCCGCCCCGGCTGACCTCGATGGTGATGTCGGTCTTGGAGTCGGTCGTCTCGCGCAGGGCGAATTCCTGAAAGTAGGTCCGCTCGCGGGGGGTCTGAGGCGCCTGGCCCCGGCCGCCGCCCATGCGGAAGCCCATCTGCATCGTCGGCATGTCGCCGGCCGGCTTGACGCCCCAGAGCTTGAGCAGGGACGCCGCGTACTCGGCGGCCAGCGCGTAGCCGCGGGTCGCGGTATCGCGGCCCTCGAGAAGGTCGTGGGCGACGTAGGTCAGCATCGCCAGGGTCTCCTTGGCGGTGATGGCCTCGAGGCCGGGCTTGAACTTGTCGGGCGCGGTCTGGGGCTTGTCGACCAGGCTCAGCGCCTTCTGGACGTCCTCGAGCTTCATCTGCGACTGCGGCGGCGGGCCCTGGGCCCTCAGGCCGACGAGCAGCGCGAACACGAGGACAACGGCGAACAGATTCTTTTTCATATGTACCTCCACCCGAAATTCAACGTCACAGGTTTAGACGGCGCCCGGCCCGGATTCTTCCGGATGGGGTCAAACCTACACGTTTCAAGTTTTTCGAGGACAAAGGGACTCGGTCCCTCCGGACTAACGGAATAAACTTGAAACGTGTAGGTTTGACCCCGTCTTAGCGGTTGGGCTATCATAAGGCCGCATCCGAATTCCACCGGGAGGTCCCGTCGCATGAACGTCCGCAGCTCGATCCTTTTCGTCCTCTGTTTCGGTCTGGTCCTGCTCGCCGCCGGCTGCAGGAAAAAGGAGCCGGCGCCCCCCGCCGCCGCGGCCGCTCCGGAATTCCAGTGGCAGATCGACCAGTTCGCCGATCTGCGGATCCTGCGCTACCAGGTCCCCGGCTTCGAGACCCTGACGCCGTCGCAGAAGGAGCTGGTCTATTATCTCGGCGAAGCCGCCCTCTGCGGCCGGGACATCTTCTTCGATCAGAACTACAAGCACAACCTCAGGATCCTGCGGACCCTCGACGCCATCGTCCAGGGCTACAAGGGCGATAAGACGGACCCCCGCTGGGCCGAGTTCATGACCTATGTCAAGCGGGTCTGGTTCTCCAGCGGCATCCACCACCACTATTCGACCGACAAGATCCTCCCGGGCTTCGACGCCGCCTATTTCGCGGCCCTGGTCAAGGGCAGCGACGGCGCGGGCTTTCCGCTCGCCGAGGGCCAATCGGTCGACGACTTCATCGCCTTCCTCAGCCCCATCCTCCTCGACCCCGCCGTGGCCCCCAAGAAGCTTTCCCAAGATCCGACCAAGGACCTGGTCGTGAATTCCGCCGTCAACTTCTACGAGGGCGTCACCCAGGCCGAGGTCGAGGCCTACTATAAGGGGATCGTCGACGAGAAGGACGAAACGCCCGTCTCCTACGGCCTCAACACCCGGGTCGTCAAGAAGGACGGCCGGGTCGTCGAGGAGGTCGCCTCGCTTGACGGCCTCTACGGGCCGGCCATCGCCAAGATCGTTTCCTGGCTCGAGAAGGCGGCCGACGTCGCCGAGAACGAGCAGCAGCAGAAGGTCATCGAGACCCTGATCGCCTATTACTGCTCGGGCGACCTCGAGACCTTCGACGAGTACAACATCCTCTGGGTCCGGGACCTCTCGTCCCTGGTCGATTTCGTCAACGGCTTCATCGAGGTCTATGACGACCCCCTGGGGCTGAAAGCCAGCTGGGAATCGGTCGTCAACTTCAAGGACCTGGCGGCGACCAAGCGGGCCGACGCCATCTCGGCCAACGCCCAGTGGTTCGAGGACCGCTCGCCCGTCGACGCCCAATATAAGAAGAAGGAGGTCAAGGGCGTCTCGGCCAAGGTCATCACCGCGGCCATGCTTGGCGGCGCCTGCTATCCCTCGACGCCGATCGGCATCAACCTGCCCAACGCCAACTGGATCCGCAAGAACCACGGCTCGAAGTCGGTGACCATCGAGAACATCACCTACGCCTACGACCAGTCCTCGCTCAAGTCGCCGTTCGGCCAGGAGTTCACCTATTCCCCCGAGCTCCTCGAGCGGGCCAAGACGTACGGGCCCCAGGCCGGGAACATCCACACCGACCTCCATGAGGTCCTCGGCCACGGCTCGGGCCAGCTCATGCCCGGCGTCGGCACGGAGTCGCTCAAGAACTATCACTCGCCGATCGAGGAGTCGAGGGCCGACCTCTTCGCCCTCTACTACATCATGGACGACAAGATGGTCGAGCTGGGGCTCCTGCCCTCGATCGAGGCGGCCAAGGCGGAATACGACCTCCAGATCCGAAACGGACTGATGACCCAGCTGACCCGCATCCAGCCCGGCAAGACG
>Ga0105093_10000170_pt1 | contig 24523 bp, 26 predicted proteins | sample PPLLak3March2015_2_FD_79111 | JGI IMG/M metagenome (GOLD analysis project Ga0105093, IMG submission 79111) | Freshwater sediment microbial communities from Prairie Pothole Lake near Jamestown, North Dakota, USA - PPLs Lake P8 Core (3) Depth... | ecosystem: Environmental > Aquatic > Freshwater >... | reverse complement strand
TAAGCGCCGTGGCCACCCTCATCGAGGACCCGGCGGTGTTCCAGCCGGCCCGCCACGAGGCCCTCGATCAGCGCGTCAAGCCGTTCCGGGGAGATGTCGACCGTGTGATATTCGACCAGCCCGGCCAAACCGCCCGCCTCAACCGCAGCGCAGACGGTGTGGGACGTGGCCACATCCAACACCACGAAGGAGCGATCCTTCGGGACATGGGGGTCGAGCGAGGCCCCCACAATGGCGGCCATGCCGCTGTCCATCACAAAGACCTCGCGGGCCGGAAGCCGGCCGGCGCTCCGGGCCACGGACCGCAGACGGTTCAGAACGGCCGGGACCTCGCCGGCTGCAAAAAGCAGCTCATGCGGATAGGGCCGGGCATCCAGGCGCTCCCGGTAGATCCGTTGGCGGAAATCCAGATGCGACATGCCTGTCGGCGGAACCCCGTGATCCTGCACGCAGACGGCCACCGCATCGAATTCGAAAGGCACGCCGAACCCTTCAACCAAGCGCTCCAGCCGGTCCGCTTCGATGTCCTGCAACACCAGATGGGCATGGCGTCCGCGCCTGCGCAGTTTCTCCGCTTCCTGGTCTTCCACCACCGCAATGCCCCAGCCACACACTTTTTCCGCATCGTGATGCAGGGTGGCAGCGGCTGAAAGCGATACGATGACGTCGTGGGTCTCGGCCCGCTGGCGCAGGACCGCCGTCACCGGGCCGCCGCCCATCTCGCACCCGGTCACCACCAGATCTCCCGGCAGCCGGGCGGCCCTCTCCGCGATCGTCCGCACTGGAGAGACCACCACGGCCTTGTAGTGGTGCACGGCCTCGGTGTCGAACCAGAGCACGTCCATGGTACCCGCGCCGATGTCCACGCATAAGAAACGGCTCATGGTTATAGACCTTCCAGGACTGCCTGCCGAGGGGGTTTCACTTTTTCGAGAATTCGAATAGCGACCGGTCCGGATCGCAACGCTGGCCTTTTTTCTCAGCCATCCATGCCGCGTGGGTGGCCTGCATCTGCTGAATATGATCGGGCACGTGGCTGGTGTAGACGCCCAGCCAGTCATCCATGGTCATGATCCCGTTTTCCGGATGATGAACTGTATTCGACCAGACCGCGTCGGGCAAATTCTTGATCATCCGATGGCTCATCCGCCGCAACAACCCGAATAATTCAAGAGCCTCTTCGGGATCCTGACCGTGGTAGCTTAATGATTCGGCCCACCGATTCTCGTCATAGGCCATGACCGCGGCACCCGGCTCGGCGATGAACCTCCGCAACGGATATAGCTGTTGGCCTCGCTGTCGGCGAGGCGGACCATGATTTCATGAATGCTCCAGCGCTCCGGTCCGGGCTTGTATTGCCACATCTCCCTCGGAAATTGCTTCAAGGCGGCGCTGAGCAATTCGTAAGCCTGCCCGTACGCAATTATTTTCGAATGACGTTCTGAAGGTGCCATCGGAACCTCCTTCCTCATTTTATTGCTTAAACCCAACCATCGTTCTGCGGCCAATTTAACGCACCTCCGGTGCCGATGCAATTTCGGAATGCGGCAGCGGTTTGGGCTTTACCAGGCTCATCAGGACCACCGATGCGCACGCCATCACCGCACAGACGATGAAGGCATGATCGTAAACCCCCGTCGTGTCGCGCAGCCGGCCGGTGACCCAGTGCGTCAGAATAGCGCCGGCGCCGTAAAACGGCGTCCAGGAGCCGGCCACGGTGCCCATGGCTTCTTTGGGGAAGTAATCCCCGGCGCAGGCCCCATAGATGGGAAACGTCGAGCCGTAGAAGATCGCTAACACGCCGGTCATGATGTAGATCACCACCCAGTCCCCTTCGCCCAACAGGACGCCGGCGAGGGTCAAGGCGATGACCGTGTTCGATATTAATATAGTGGTCTTGCGGGTAATATAATCCGAGACCGGCAGGACCGTCAGCACTCCAAGAACCTGCGCGAGCCCGTGGATGGTCGCGACTCCGCTGGCCTCGGCTATCGGCATATTCAGCTGATGCTTGGCGTAGTCGACCATGAAGGTGGTAAATCCATAGAGGCCGTAGGCGATCGCAAAATAGGAGAGCCCGATCAGCCAGAAATTGCGGTCTGTCCAGATCTGCTTCAACCGAATGGGGGCAGGCCGGTTCGCGGCCGGAGGAAGCGGATGCGAATCCTGGCCCCACGCCGCAAGGCCTCTTTCGGCGGGATCGCTGACCAGTAGGAGCGCATTGGGAACCACCATGAGCACTCCCAGTGCGCCGAGCGCGAACCAGGCGAAGCGCCAGTCAAAATTCGAGAGGATCCAGGGGAAAGAGACCCCCATGGCCGCAAACCCCGCGCCAAAGCCGGTCGACAATATCCCCAACGCCAGCCCCTTGCGGGGGGGGGCGAACCAGCGCTGGGTGAGGGTGATGATCGGAACCCATATCCCGGTTGAGCCCAACCCGGCGATACCGAAAAACAAACAGGCCTGCAACAGGTTCTGAGCGGTCCCCATGCAACCGGCCCCCACGGCGACGACCAACAGGCATGCGCTGATCACCCGCCTGGCCCCCACCCGATCCGTGAGATAGCCGGTTAGCGGCGCGATACTGATATAGATCAGCAGGTAAGAATTATAGATCGATCCGCTTTCGGTGCGGCTGAATCCCAAGGCCTGGATCATCTCCGGCAGAACGACACCGTAGCCCAGCCGCACCGAATAGTTGATGAACAGATCGACGAAGCAAACCCCGAGAATAACCCAGGCCAGATGCAACGGGCGTTGTTCGTTCACGATGCGCTCCCAAGGCTCAACACTCTTCGCCGGCTGCTAAGCCGGACCAGTGGATGGCTATTGCTTCAGCACTTCAATATATCCAATGCGGTCATGTCAAGAAAAATGACGGAGAAGGACCGAGGTTTAGGGAAAAATGGGTTGCGCGCGGCGGCCGAAACCCCGCCCCGCCGATGGGTGACATGGCGGAATTTGACATATTTTGTTGTCGGGGTAATAAGATATGAAAAGTCGCCATGCAGACCATGAACAAGCCCAGCGTCCATATACACGTCGATGGCCAGGTCATCGATGTTCAGCAGGGCGTCAGTCTGATGGAAGCCCTGGTTTCCACCGGTCTCCTTTTGCGCTCCGATTGCGGCGGCAGGGGGCGTTGCGGAAAGTGCCGCGTGCGCACGACGTCGATCGCTCCGGCCGCCCTGAGTGAACCAGAGGGATCCGAGCTCGCTTCTCTCAGCGCGGAGTTTCTATCGAACGGGTATCGACTGGCCTGCTGCACCCGGGTGGGCGGCGATGTCACCGTCGAAATCCCCGAAGAAAGCCGGCTCGCGCCGGAGGTGGTTCAAAAAGGCCTGCCGATATTGGTCCGGAAATGGGAGGGTCTATCGGCCCCAAAATCCGAGAAGCGGACAACCCGCTACGGCTTCGCCGTCGATCTCGGCACCACTACGATCGCCGTCTACCTGTGCGATCTTCACACAGGGACCATCATCGCCTCGACCTCCGCGCGCAACCCACAGGCGATTTTCGGAGACGACGTCATCAGCCGGATCAGTGCAGTCAGGACGGACTTCCATACCCTGCCTCGCCTGCAACGCCTGGCCGTCAGCGCCATCGACTGGGCGGCATCCGCGCTGTGCCGGCGTGCCGGCATCGACTCGGCCGGCGTGGGGGAGATGGTCGCGGTCGGCAACAGCACCATGGTTCACTTGCTGTTGGGGGAAGACCCTTCGTCCCTTGGAGTCTTTCCATACGCCCCCAAGTTTTGCGAGGACCGGCGGCTCGATGCAGGCCGCGTCGGCCTGAGCTTCAACCCCGGTGCGTGCCTGCGCACCCTTCCGCTCATCAGCGGGTATCTGGGGGCGGACATCCTCGGCGCGGCCATCGCGGCAGGCCTGTCGGACGCAGCCGTCGGGACGTTTCTGGTCGACGTGGGAACCAACGGCGAGATCATCAGCCTCACGGAGCGCGGAATGGCGGCGACCTCCTGCGCCACGGGCCCCGCCTTCGAGGGCGCCGCCATACGGCACGGCATGCAGGCAACCTCCGGTGCGATCGATACCGTCCGATTCAATCGCGATACCCGCTGCCTCGACTATACCGTCATCCAACGCGACCCCGGCCGTGCCGTAACTCCGGCGGGAATCTGCGGCTCCGGAGTCATCACGGTGGTGGCCGAACTCCTGCGGGCCGGTATTTTATTGAAAAATGGAAGCTTCAATGCCGACTGCGGCTCGTCCTGCCTGCGGCCGGGGGGAGGCGGGATGCTCGAATTCGAAATCGTTCCGGCCGGCGCCCGACACAGCCGTATCGCCATCACGCTGACTCAGGCGGACGTGCGCGCCGTCCAACTGGCCAAGGGCGCCCTGCGCACGGGGATCGATCTGCTCTGCCGAGAGAACGGAATGCATCGCCCCCGCAGGATTCTTCTGGCGGGGGCTTTCGGAAGCTACATCAACCGGATGGATGCGCTCACCCTCGGCATGTTTCCGCAGATGGAAACCGACGAAATCGAAGTGGTCGGAAACGCCGCAGGCGCCGGGGCCGTTCTGGCCCTGCTGCAGGAGGACTATTTCCAGAAGGCCCGCCAACTGGCGGCCGCCACCTGCGTGCTTGACCTGGCCGCCCACCCCGACTTTCAAACCACGTTCGTCAAATCTCTCTCCTTCTGATGACGGTGCCGCCGGTTTATTCCCTCAAGCCGCCGGCTGCACGCACCGAGTTACCCCACCGGTAACGTCTCGCCCCGGCGCGGCACCGTCACCGTGTAACCTTCGCGCTTCAGGCTGTCTGCAAAATGCATGGCCTGCGTTTCTTCGCCGTGCACCAGCGCAATTTTTTTGATGCGCAGGTTGCACTGTTTGAGGAACCGCAGCATCTCGTCCTTGTCGGCATGACCGCTGAAGCCGCCGATCTTGGCCACACGGGCCCGGAGAGGGTATTCCTTGTTGAAAAACTTGACGAGCGGCGCTTCGCCCCTTCGCCCGGACCGTTCGTATTCCAGGCCCAGCTCCTCGATCCGCCGCCCCAGAGTGTTCTGCGCCATGTAACCGACGATCAGAATGGTATTGCGCTCGTTGTGGATCTTGAACCGCAGGTGGTGCAGGATGCGCCCGGCTTCGCACATCCCTGAAGCGGCGATGATGATCTGCGGCTTGTCATCCCGGTTGAGGGCCATGGATTCTTCCACCGAGCGCACCAACCGGATCTGGTCGAATAAGAAGGGATTCTGCCCTTTCGACAGGAATGTGGTCTGGGTCTCCTGGTCATAGACCTCGGGGTGCTCGGCGAACACCTTGGTCAGATTGACCGCCAACGGACTGTCCACGTAAACGGGTACCCGGGGCAGACGCTTTTCGTTGTAAAGCTCATGCAGCACGTAAAGCAGCACCTGCGTGCGGCCGAACGCAAAGGCCGGGATCAAGACCGTGCCGCCCCGCCGCAGAGTTTCCTCCAGGACGCTTGCCAGCTGCCCCTTCATGTCGGTCACGGGTTCATGCAGCCGGTCGCCGTAAGTACTTTCCAAGATGAGGAGATCGACATCCCGATCCGCTTCGGCAAAAACGACCTCGGGGTCGTTGATGATGGGTTTGTTGAATCGCCCGAGGTCGCCTGAGAAACATAGCCTCAAGGCTTTCCCATTCTCCCGTGCCGTGATCATGCTGATGGCCGAGCCCAGGATGTGGCCGGCGTCGTAGAACGTACAATCCATCCCGTGTCCGATGGCAACCGTGGTCTTGTACGGATAGGGGTCGAAGTACGCCAGAGCCTTTTCAGCGTCCGGAAGCGTGTAAAGGGGCTTGACGGCATCAAGACGCAGTTTGGCCATGAGATCGCTGATGGTGTTGACATCCAGCTCGTGCCGGTTTTTTTTCAGCAGCTTCTTGATCTCATCGAGGTGGGGACCTGCTCCGTGCTGTTTCTGCGTAGCGTGGTTGGTTCGCGACAGAGCGGTGCGCAACGTCTTGTAATTGAGGTAATCCGCATCGGAGACCTGAATGCTGGCTGAATCCGGCAACAGGTACTCGCAGGCGGATTTCGTTGCCCGGGTGCAGAGGATTCGCCCGCCGAAGCCGTTCTTCGTAACCACTGGAATCCGTCCGGAGTGGTCGATGTGGGCGTGCGAGAGTAGCACATTGGTGAGGATACCGGGATCAAAGGGCAACACCCGGTTCTTCTCGGCGGTTTCCCGCCGACGGCCCTGGAACAGTCCGCAATCGAGCAACACACGGTCACGCTCCGTTGAAATGAGATGCATGGAGCCGGTGACTTCACGCACCGCACCGTAAAAAGTTACGTGCATACCTTCTCTCCCGTTTCTGGTTGGAATTTTCAAATCGACGCGGAGTGCGCGGAGCGACTCCACGCGCGACGCCTCGAAGCCTAAGATACTGAGCTGCGGCATGTCAATGCTAAAACAGATGACGGGTGCGGATTGCCTTTCCCTGCCAGTTGCTATAAAAAAATCATGGGCATCAACGCTGCATGAAGAATGCAGGAGCATCGTGGACGGGTGGTATGTTCGGATCGGTTTTCAATCGAACGGTTAAAACCAGGATACGAAAAGGAAGCTGAAAATGGCCCGAGAAAAACAGGGCGGCGTACGAAATGTGATCGTGCTGGTCATGAGCAGTCTCATCGCCTGGGCAACCGATCCGGGGAGCAACGGAGCGGCACCGGTTGCGGCCGCCGCCCCGGTGATCCAGGCCGAGGGGGTGGTGGAGATGCTGCGTCCGGACGATTCGGTGGCCGCAATCCTGGCGGTGGAAATCGCCGAAACCCCAGAGGCGCGCGCCCGCGGACTCATGGGAAGAGCCCTCAATGATTTCATGACCGGGATGTTGTTCATCTTCGAATCGGCCCAACCTCAGACGTTCTGGATGCGCAATACACCCGGCTCGCTGGACATGATCTTTGTCGATGCCGGCGGACGGGTCCTCAATGTCGCCGCCCATACCACTCCCATGTCCGACCAGCTTTATTCTTCAGCGGGGCCTGCGAAATACGTGGTCGAAGCCAAAGCCGGTTTCGCGGACCGTTTCGGCATTCTGCCGGGATGGTCCATACGATGGAAGCGCCTGTGATACGCGTAGCCCGAATTGAGCTGCGGCAGCTCCTCTGCGCCGTCCTCGGCGTTTGGCTGCTGGGACTGAGCCCGGTATACGGTTGGGCCCACGGACCGGTCGCCGAGCCTTTCATCGGGGTGAACTACGGGCCGTTTCACCGGGATGGCCAGCGGCCAGACGATGCCTCCGAGATCCCGGAGCAGCAGATCGTGGCGGACCTCAAGGCCATCGCCGCCGCCGGTTTTCGGCAGATCCGCACCTATGGCATGGACAAAGGGCTCAGCCGCATCGTCCCGCTGGCGCAGCGCCATTTCCCGAGCCTCCGCATCTTCCTCGGTGTTTACGTTTGCGGCCTGAACCACAACAATCCCGCCGACCTCCGCAGCACGCGTGCCCAAATGGATGCAGCCCTGCGGTTGGCCAATACCCATCACAATGTGGCCGGCGTGGTGGTCGGCAACGAATGTCTTCCCGGAGAGCCCGAGGCTTGCCAGCAGCCGGTATCCGTTGAACAGCTGATCGAAGACCTCGTTTACGTTAAAAAGGGGCTTTGGCCGGACGCCCGCCAGCGGGTGCGCGTCACCTCGGCGATGTCGATGGTCGCTGCCGTAACAGGGCATGCAGCCCAGGGCCGGCGGATCGCCGAGCATTGCGACGTCGTCATGGTGAACATCCATCCGTTCTTCGCGCCGGCACCGGTCGAAGAGGCGGTTCATGCGAATTTGGACGGCTCGTACCGCCGGCTGACCGAGCTCTACGCGCACACCGGGAAACCGATAATCATCGGCGAGATCGGCTGGCCGAGCGCCGGCCCGCCCAACGGGCCAGCCGTGCCGAGTGCCGAAAACCAGCGCCGGTTCATACATGAGCTGGTCGACTATGGGCGAACCCGGGCTCTTGGCGTTTTCCTTTTTGAAATGTTCGACGAACCCTGGAAGACCGAAGCCGGCGGTGTCGGCCCGCACTGGGGGCTATTCGACCGGAACGGCCGGCCGAAGTTCGCGCTGCCCTGGAATTGAAGCAAAGCAGGGTGGACTGGGTGGCGATGGCATTCATCGCCGAACCTCAGCTCAAGTTGCACCGGTTTGCCGGAGTAATAACGCGATTTCAGTGAACGTTCGATCGCATCTTCTTGCCGAAGACGGGATGGCGCTTGGCCGCCAGGCTGACCAGATAGGCGGCCATGTCGCCATGGGATAAACCCGCGTGCTCGGCGGCGCTCGCCATGCTGGCGTCTTCGCTGATATCGGGGTTGGGGTTGATGTCGAGCACATAGAACGCGCCGTCCCGCAGACGGATGTCAATGCGGCCGTAGTCGCGACAGCCGATGGCTTTGTAAGCGGCCATGCAAACCCGCTCCAGTTCGGCGAGCTCGGCGTCATTCAGCGTAGAGGGCAGGATGGTGCGGATGTTTTCGTAATGGACGGAGCCGGGGATGAATTTGGCGTCATAGGTGCACAAACGGTCGTGTACGTCGCTGAAAGCCGAGAAATCCATCTCGGCCGGCGGCAGCATTTCAACCCGTCCGTTTCCCCACAGCGATACATGGAATTCGCGGCCGTCGATGAAATCCTCGACCAATGCCGGCAGTCCGACTTGGTCCACCAGATAGGCAATCCGATCGTGCAGCTCCTTTTCATTCATGGCCACTGACTCGGAGGTCAACCACTCGCTGCAATGTCCGACAGCGGGTTTGACGATCGCCGGAAACTCATGCCAGCCGTTGGCTTTCGAAGACGTGTACAGCTTCCAGTGCGGGGTCGGCACCGCGTTTCGATCCAGGATTTGCTTGACGCGGTGTTTGTCATAGCTGAGTGCCAGGGTGGCGGAGCCTGAACCCGTGAAAACGAACCCAAGCTGCTCGAGGTGGCGAACCACCAGGTACTCGCTGTGATGAAGGCCGGGGATCCCGTCACACCAGTTGAATAAAACGCAATCCCGGGAATCGTATGAGCTCAGCCGCTGAGGGAAATGCTGGTCGACGACCGGAAGCAAATCAATGGAAAAGCCAGCTGACGAAAGTGCACCACTGAGACGGCAATGCGCCTGGGTCACTTCCTCTTTCTCGCTGGGCGTCCAATCCGGATTCAAATCGTAAAGGAGCAATACGTTCATTTCCGCCGGGGAAAAGCTAACAGCCACTAACAGCCTCCTCTCCGCACCTCCTCGATCCAGGCGATGCAAAGGAATGTCCACTCGGGCGATTCGATATTAACAAAGTTGCGCAAGCAACTTGCTATGGACACGGAGCGGAGCTCAGGCCATTTCCCGATACGGATACCCTCGATGCCGAGAATCCGTATCCTAAGTCCCCGGGTGTTTTCCTTCATGCTCCTTTGGCAGGGCGACGCTGTAGCAGTCGTCCACTTTTGTGTTCACCTGCCATTTTTAGCCTGAATGTCAGGCGGTTATCGCTACAGGTAATTATGTCGGAATTATAGACAAATGGATATAGTGTGTCAAGCATAATTATCACACCATATTTGGTGTCCCGAAAAAGCACTCCCATTATGGCAATATTTTTGTTCAGACGCTGAATCTGTATGCATTCAGAATGTTTTTACTATTATTTTAAATAAATAAAATGAAAAAATACGGCCAGCCGCCCGACTGGGTAATTTTCTCCCCAGCTCAGATGCAGCTGCGGTTGGCAGCCAGCCGACCCGGTTTTTACTTCTCTCCAGAATACAGTGCGAATGCGTTTGGAAATGAACCGAGCGGAAAGATAAAATGGGGGGGGGTATAATAAGTTAACGATTATGTACTAGGCTGGAAAAATTTAGGGCAACGTTAATTCTTTAACCGCTGGCCACACGCCGCCGCAAGCGGTGGATTCGGATGGGATCCGCCGGCCATAAGGCGGCGTTTGGTAGCAGCCTTCATTTGCGAAACCGCTGGCGGATCGAGTCGCGGTCCTGGGGGGAGAGGTTCTCCCATCGTCGAAGATTGTTTTCGAGCTGGCGGCGTTCGTTTGGAGAGAGCTGTTGCCATTGCTGGTAGCGCTGCTGGTAGCGGTCGCGCTGGCTCGGGGGCATGCGATTCAATTCATCCAGGCGGCGTCGCATGGCGTCCTTCTGGTCGGGCGGAAGAGACTGCCACTCCCGGAACTGCTGCTGCATGCGCGGACGATCCTCCGGCGGGAAGCTGTCGAACCCGGGTTTCGTCCGGCCCTTGCCCTTGGACTGAGCGAAATAAACTCCGGCGCTCAATGTGGACGGGTGGGCGCCGTCCACGTATTCCAATGTCACATCCTTCCTTCCGGACTGAACATGTCCCTCTGATGTTCCGGCGAAGCTGAAAACCGCCAGAACGGCCAACGCCGATAGCGCCAGCCGTCGCACGGACGCGCCGCAATGCTTACGCATAGCTCTTCCCGTTTTCATCCGGATACATCCCCTGGGTCTCCGAAGCGTCCTGCTCCGTTCCGGTCCCATTTTCGGGAATGTCGACCACGTGAATCAATTTTTCTATCGTATCCATATCCTTCAAAAGGTCAAGGTGTTTGATGACCTCCAAGTCCTGAGGCGGCATGAACTCAGTCACCATCGCCATTTCTTTGGCCGAATCCGAATAGCGCTCCTTAAAATAGTAGCCCGCCATGACGACAAGAATGACCGCGCAGGCCGCAGCCAGCATCGGCCTGAACCGGAACCAGCGAGGGGTCTCTTTGATAGTTTGGATGCGCTCGTTCCGGAGCTTCCAGCTGATCGTCTTGGCCATAGCATCCGCCTGCTCCGCCGAAAGTTCGGGAGGCATTCCCGCATGTTTCACCTTGCCCAAAAGATTCAGCACGCGGGCGCGCTCCCTGCGGCAGGCGCCGCAGGCTTTGAGATGGTCCTCCCAGTCGCTGCGCATCCGGGGATCGTTCAACTCCCCTAAAGCGTCCAGCATCAGGATTTCATTCTGGTTGCGGCATGCCTGCATGGCCCATCTCCTTTTGTTGGTTAGGTTTCAGCCCAGCTGCGCAATTGGTCGCGCACGTTCTGGGTCGCGCGGAATAAATGGGATTTGACGGTACCTTCGGCCATTCCCGTTGCCGCGGCGATTTCCGGTATGCTCATTTCCTGAAACACTTTGAGTTGAAAGACCATCCGTTGTTTATCCGATAAGCGGCGCATGGCATCCGCGACATCCCGTTTGAGCTCTTGACCACTGACGCTGGATACCGGATCCGTGCCGTCTTCGGGCGCCGGCAAGTTGTCAAGAATCGGATCGGCATCGACCGCATCCTGTTTTTCCGGCCGTCGGGTGAAAATCATCTGCAGCCAGCGCCGTCGGCGCCGGCGCGCATCCAGGCAGGTGTTGACCACCACCCGGTAAAGCCAGGTCGAAAACCGCGACCGGCCTTCGAAACGAGCAAGGTTGCGAAACACCTGGACCAGAGCTTCCTGCGCGCAATCTCGAGCGTCCTCCGGATCGGAGCCGCTCATCTGATAGGCAATCGAATACACTTTTTTCTGATAGCGTCGTATCAATTGGTCCACAGCCCCCGGGTCGTTTGCGCGGGCACGACGAACCAGTTCCTCCTCGTCCGCCAATGGGGTCACCGATCTGCCCGAACCGGAAGCCGATGGCTCCTCCCGGGGCCGTGAAACCGGGGACGCTTTCAGTTTCGCGCCCGCACGTCCGCCCCCGTTCATTCGAGCCGAAGCCACGTGAAGCTCGGATGGCTCGTTGGGTATGGGTGTCTTTGACTTCACAATCGGTGACTATATCACCAATTTCCGCGCGTGCCAAAGACGAGCCCAAAGCCTGGTTCGGAATATCCGCCGGAGAAATAATAGGCGCCATCGTATCGGCCCCAATCTCCCGGGTAGTAGTGGTTGTAATAGTAGTAGCTGGGCGGCGGGCCATAATGCCGGTAGGGATAATATCGCGACCCGCGATCATAGTAGTAACGGTAATGATGCTTCGGCCAGTGGTGCTTATACCCCCAAGCGTTGCCCTTATGATGATATCCCTTGTAGTGGGATCCGTTGGAGGGGTGGGAGTAATGGGTACGGCCGCCAGCCCAAGCGTACCCGGTTCCGAACAAGATCACGATGGAAAGAACTATAAGAATCTTCATGAAATTGGGTTTCATGGTCGTTCTCCGGTCGTAATTGAGTCTATTTGTTCAGATTAGACGGGGCGAGGATGAAAAAGGTTTACTTGCACTCGAAGTGAAAATCATGTGGCAGTCGAGCCATTCCTATAAGGATGGAGCCTTTATGGCCGGTGCGGGGAGTGCGGGGGCGAAAAGTCAATGAGCAGCGGTTCCTCGTCGGAATACTCAGCCCGTAAGACAGGATCGGCAACCGTCGTGTCAGGCCGATTCCACAGTGGCCTTGACCGAGTCGCCAAGGGCCTTGACCGCCGGCCAGTCGCCCTTCACTTTTCCGACTTTGAGAACAGGCACGGCAGCGCGCGGTTCCTGGCCGCGGCTGGCCGGGGTAGGTCCGAAGAACAGGCAAAACCAGCCGCTCTGTGCGTGATAGGCCAAGTCACCCACTTCCATCTGCTCGGTGGTCGCACCCGGATAGCTGCCGAAGCCGGGCTGAGTGCTGCCGTAATACTCATCACCCCAACGCGACCAATGGCATTCGATCGGCAGCGCTTCAGCCATGGCTGTACCCGCCGCCGAGTCGAAAAGTTCTCCGCTCAATTCCACCTTGCCGATTCGAATACGTATGGATTTTGGCATTGCACTCCCTCTGTGCCTGAGAATAGCCGAATCAGATGGCTCAGACGACGGGGCCGATTTCCACAAGCGGATTGATGTCCGGATCTGAGGAAATTTGAGAAGGAGTATAAACCGTAGTATATAGTGTGTCAACATCGCTTAGAGCACAACCTGTTGATGCCAAACCCCGATTTGGATAATCCTTCGAAAGGTGCAAGGCCTGCGGAGGGTTAGCCCGAGGCGGCTGCAGTTATCCCGCCGTGAAGGCGGGACCGCTTCAGGAAGGCAAAACTATTGTTGACAGAGTCCCCTGTTTTCACTGAAAATAGCAAAAAAGCCCGTGATCTAATCTCATTTATCCTAGTTGCCCCGTCGAAGCGGGGTTTTTTTATCATCACCGGTGAGCCGTGAAAATCGAATTCAAACCCCTTTTACCCGTCCTTGTGAGCGGTCTTCTGCTGACCGCCGCCTTTCCTAAAATCGGGCTGGACGGATTGGCATGGGCGGCGTTGGTGCCCCTTTTGTGGGGGCTGAACGGCGTTCGCCCCGGCGAGGCCTTTCGCCGCGGGATCTTTTTCGGAATCGCTCATTTTCTCTCGCTGCTCTATTGGCTGGTTCCGACCATGGTCATCTACGGGCACCTGCCGGCCTATCTCAGCATTGCCATCCTATTCCTCTTCGCTGCTATTCTGAGCTTGGTGTTTGTCGCCCCTCTGGCCTATGGGTTCGCACTGGCCGGCCGCACGCCGGCGAAGGCACTGCTTCTCTTCCCGGTGTTCTGGGTGGCCGCCGAATTTTTGCGATCGTTTTTGTTCACGGGGTTTCCATGGGAACTGATAGGCTACTCCCAGTACCGGCGGTTGCATCTGATTCAAATATTGGATATATTCGGGGTGTACGGACTTTCAGGACTGATCGCGTTCACAAACGCCGCTCTCTTGCTGGGATGCCTCGCCGCCACCGGAAAGCCATGGTGCGGAAAACCGGTCGGAGGGCGGTTTGCATTTGCCGGGATTGCGGCGGCAACGGCGCTGATCGGGCTGACATGGATATACGGCGAGATACGCATCGCGCAGATCGACCAACTGGCGGCGGATGCTCCCAAAGCCCGGGTGGCAGTCATTCAGGGCAACATCGAGCAGTCTCAGAAATGGGAACCGGCTTTTCAGAAAGCTGCGATCGAGAAGTATCTTCGCCTGTCGCTGTCCACGCGGGCGGATCGGCCCGAGCTGATCGTCTGGCCGGAATCGGCCGCGCCGTTTTACTTTTTAGCCGAAGTGCCGCCGACCCGGATGGTGATGCAGGGAATCGCTGAAGCCGCCACCCACTTTCTGATCGGAGCCCCGGCCTTTAAGGTGCGGGGGGAGAAGGCGGATTATTATAACAGCGCCTACCTGGTCGGACCCCGGACCGAGGTGCTGGGAAGATACGACAAGGCCCACCTGGTGCCATACGGCGAGTACACGCCGTTTAAGGAGTTTCTTCCGTTTCTGGGGAAAATCGTCGAGCATGTGGGCGACTTCAAGGCGGGCGAAACAGGCAAGACGCTTGAATGGATGGGCCACCGGCTGGGAATCCAGATCTGCTACGAGATCATCTTCCCCGGGCTTGCGCGAGAACAGGTGCGCAACGGCGCCAACCTGCTCATCACCATCACCAACGACGCCTGGTACGGAAGAACCGCCGGCCCGTATCAGCATTTTTCCCTGGCGGTGCTGCGGGCGGTGGAGAACCGGCGAGTGTTGGCCCGGTCGGCCAACACCGGCATCAGCGGGTTTATCGATCCGGTCGGCCGGCCGCTCGGCCTGACACCGCTGATGGAAGAGGCGGCGGTCGTGCGTGAGCTGCCGCTGCTCGACACCCGCACGTTTTACACCTGTTGGGGGGATGTGTTTGCCGGCGCCTGCCTGCTCATTGCGGCGGCGACGGTCGTTTGGACACCAATTGAACGGCGACGCAGGCAAAAGTCGTCGTAAGGGAGGAAAAATGTCTTACGAAATCAAGCAAACCCTGAAGGATATCGCCGCCAAACTCATGAAAGTCCGAGGTTGTCTTTGACCTGGAGGGCATGCAAAAACGGCTGGCCGAAATCGAGACGTTCGTCGGCCGCGAGGGCTTCTGGAACAAGCCCGACGAAGCGAAAGTCATATTGAAGGAGCGCACGGCCCTGAGCAACCGTCTGGACCGCTTCAAAGACCTTGCATCTGAAATCGAGGATCTTCAGGGGCTGTATGACATGGCCGTGGAGGAAGCGGACGGGGACACTCTGAACGACCTCTCCGGCCAGGTTGCTGAACTCCTGCAGCGGGTGGATCGCTACACACTCGGCCTGATGCTCGATGGCGAGGACGACGACAAAAACGCCATCGTTTCCATCAATGCCGGCGCCGGCGGCACCGAGGCGCAGGACTGGGCGGACATGCTATTCCGCATGTACTCCCGCTGGGTGGAACGCAAGGGCTACCAGCTGGAGTTGATCGACTACCAGCCCGGGGAAGAAGCCGGCATCAAGAGCGCCACCTTCACCGCCTCCGGCGAAAACGCCTTCGGCTATCTCAAGTCCGAAGTCGGCGTCCACCGGCTGGTGCGGATCTCGCCTTTCAATGCCAGCGGTAAACGGCACACCTCCTTCGCATCGGTATTCGTTTATCCGGAGCTCGACAACGAGATCGTGGTGGACGTCGAGGAGAAGGATCTGCGCATCGATGTGTTCCGCGCCAGCGGCTCGGGCGGACAGCACGTCAATAAAACCAGCAGCGCGGTGCGCATCACCCATCTGCCGACCGGCATCGTGGTCCAGTGCCAGCAGGAAAAATCGCAGCACCGCAACAAAGATCTGGCGATGAAGGTCCTGCGGGCCCGGCTCCACCAGCGCGAGAAGCAAAAACAGGATGAAAAACTGCAGGAAATGCACGACAGCAAGGAGGACATCGCCTGGGGCAGCCAGATCCGCTCTTACGTGCTCCAGCCTTACCAGATGGTGAAGGACCACCGCATCGGAATGGACATCGGCAATGTGAACGAGGTGCTGGACGGCGGCATCGATCCGTTTATCGAGGGGGTGCTGCTCGCCAAAGAGGCCAAGCGCTCCAAGTCTGTATGAACGCTGTCATGAACCCTGTTGAAATCCTCGGCCGGTATTACGCTCCGGATTCGAAATCCTACCGAATTCTCCTGGAGCACGGACACCTGGTGGCCGGCAAGGCACTTGCCGCCGCCGTCCGGATCGGCCATCTTCAGCCCGATCTCGATTTCATCCGAAGCGCCGCCATGCTTCATGACATCGGAATATTGCTCACCGACAGCCCCGGATTAGACTGCCACGGCACCGAGCCTTACATCCGGCACGGCGTTCTCGGCCGTGCGATTTTGGACGCTCTCGGCTATCCGCGGCACGGCCTGGTCTGCGAACGGCATGTCGGAGCCGGCATCAGCGCCGCGGATATCCTCCGCTTCGAACTGCCCCTGCCGGAACGGGACATGCGCCCCGTGAGCATCGAGGAGGAGATCATCTGCTATGCTGACAAGTTCTTCTCGAAAAACGGCGGCGGCGCGGCGCGCGAGAAATCCGTCGCCGAGATCGTCGAAAATCTCGGTCTTCACGGCACGGACAAGGTAGAGCGGTTTATGAAATGGGTGGAGCGGTTCGGATAGAAACCGGGTTCATCGCAGGCCGGCAAGGGCGAAAAAAGTAAGGGCGGCAATGACCGCCGAGCAGGGGATGGTGACCACCCATGCCACGACGATGCGGATGGCGATGTCCCATTTGATGCCGGTCAGACGACGCGTCGCGCCGACGCCGATGATCCCGCCGGCGATGGTGTGGGTGGTGGACACCGGTATGCCCAGGAAAGTAGCCATGAACAGCGTGGCCGCACCGGCCGTCTCGGCGCAGCACCCGCCCACGGGCTGAAGCTTGGTGACCTTGATCCCCATGGTTTTGACGATGCGCCAGCCGCCCAACATCGTTCCGACCGCCATGGCGAGATGACAGGAAAGGATGATCCAGGCCGTGCTGAAATTGGTCAGCGAGAGCTGGGTGTCTGGGGTGAAGGTGCCGTGGGCCACCAGCAGCGCCACGATGATGCCCATGGTCTTCTGGGCGTCGTTTCCGCCGTGGCCAAGCGAATAGAGGGCTGCTGAGAGCAGCTGCCCTTTCCGGAAAAACCGGTCGATCGCCACGGGACGCCAGTAGCGGAAGATCCAGTAGACGGCGACCATGAGCCCGAACCCGAAGGTGAAGCCGATCAGCGGTGCGATGGGAATGAACGCCATCACCGCGAACAGTTTGTCCCAGTGCACGGCCCCCCACCCCTTGAAAGCAATGCCCGCGCCGGCGAACCCGCCGATGAGGGCATGGGAGGAACTGGTGGGCAGGCTCCACCACCAGGTCAGCAGGTCCCACGCGATGGCACCGACCAACCCGGCTAACACGACCTCCACGTAGACCGGGTCGCCCTGCTGAATGTAGACGATCTTTGAGATCGTGTCCGCCACCTTGGGCGCAAACACGAACATGGCCACGAAGTTGAAAAAGGCTGCCCACAGGACAGCGACCCGCGGCGAAAGCACCCGTGTGGAAACCACCGTGGCAATGGAATTCGCGGCGTCGTGAAAACCGTTGATGGCATCGAACACCAGCGCCGCCCCCACCGTACCGATCACCAGCATCCAGAGCCCCGTCAGTTCCAACTTGGCTTGTCTCCCCTGTCAGCAACCGGAGATGGTAATGGGGTCCATCCCAGACGGTCAGGCATTTTTCAGCACGATCCCCTCGATGGCTTTAGCCAGTTGCCACGCCCGGTTGAAGGCCTTGTCGATGCGATCGTACACGTGGGTCCACTTGATGATTTCCATCGTCTCTGCCGGAGAAAGGTTGGGATGGTCGTACAGTTCGCCCAAACCACTCAGCAGCAGCATCTCGCACTCTTTCTTTTGATGCTTGACCTGCCCGACGTAGTCGGCCACCTCACCCTTGTTTTCAAGCATTCCGAGCAGGACGCCGATCGCGGTGACCATGTCCTTCACGTTGGACACCAGCCGCTGCGCCGGAAACCGCATCCGGGTGAATTCGTAGACCCCGATCCGGTTTGAAATGGCCTGGATGTGATTGAGGATGGTTTCCTGGGAGGAGTTGATCAGGTGAATGTCCTCTCGGTCGATGGGAGTGATGAAGGTCGTCGAGAGCAGCTGGGAAATGGTCCGGTTCAAGGCATCACCATCGGCCTCGAGCCGGTTGATCATCTGGCAGCGCACGTCGCAGTCACCGTAGTCCAGAACAATGGTGTTGAGCACCGTAGAGGCCTCGACGATGATTCGGTTTTGCTCGCGGAAAAATTCAAAAAATTTGGGCGCTTTCGGAAAAAGTCGGAATGACATGGCCCCTCCTTGGCGTCGCTTCATCGTGGGGTCCGGGGAATAGGTTGCTGCAACGCACGCCGCACCCTCGGAATGAAAACGAGATAGGCTTTATATGAAAAAAACCGACATAACAATCAAATATTTTAATTTTTTCGTTCCAAAAAAATTAATGATGAATTTATAGGCTTAGGAGATGAATCGGCCGATAAAGGCACGCCGGGCATGATTGCGGGGGCAATAAAAAGACAAGCGCCGGGAAATATTCCCGGCGCTTGTCTTTTAGGCTGAATTTTTTTAGCAATGCATCATAATGTTACCAGCCGCGCATCAGGTAGTCGTGGATTGAATTGGCGGCGTTCCGGCCCGCGCCCATGGCAAGGATCACGGTGGCCGAGCCGGTCACGATATCGCCTCCGGCCCAGACGCCTTTCTTCAAGGTCTTGCCGGTTTGGGGGTCCGCCTCGATGTACCCCCACTTGTTGATCTTGAGATCGGGCGTGGAGCTCGTCAGCAGCGGATTCGCGCCGGTGCCCACGGCCACGATGCACAGGTCGCAGGCAAGCTCGAATTCGGAGCCCTTGACGGGGACCGGCCGCCGCCGGCCGGAGGCATCCGGCTCGCCCAGTTCCATCTTGATGCACTCCATGCCCGTCAGACGTCCCTTCTCGTTGCCGATGTAGCGGGTCGGATTGGTGAGCAGGAAGAACTCGATGCCCTCCTCCTCGGCATGGTGGGCTTCCGCGGCCCGCGCGGGCATCTCGTCGCGCGAGCGCCGATAGACGAGCCGCACCCGGTCCGCCCCCAGGCGCAGGGCCGTGCGCGCGGAATCCATCGCCACGTTCCCGCCGCCCAGCACCACGACGTCTTTGCCGCGCGGAATCGGGGTATCCACCTTCGGAAAAAGGTAGGCTTTCATCAGATTCGCCCGTGTGAGGTATTCGTTGGCGGAGAGAATGCCTACCAGGTTCTCGCCCGGGAGGTTCATGAACTTGGGCAGCCCGGCCCCCAGCCCCAGGAAGATGGCCTGGTAGCCTTCCTCGAAGAGCTCATTGAGGGTCACAGTCCGGCCGACCACGGCATTGCAGTCCACTTTCACCCCCAGGCGTTCCAGAAAGTTGACTTCCTGAGCCACGATCTCCTTGGGCAGGCGGAACTCGGGGATGCCGTAGAGCAGCACCCCGCCCGGTTTGTGAAAGGCCTCGTATACGGTCACCTCGTGGCCCTTCTGGATCAGGTCGCCGGCCACGGTCAGGCCGGCCGGACCGGCGCCGACGACGGCGACTTTCTTGCCGGTGGACGCTGCTTTGGGGGGCAGGGCCCCCGTGCCGTGCGCCCGTTCCCAATCCGCCGCAAACCTCTCCAGGTTGCCGATAGCTACCGGCTCACCCTTCTTGGCCAGGATGCACTTGCCTTCGCACTGGATTTCCTGGGGACAGACCCGGCCGCAAACCGCCGGCAGGCTGTTCATGGTCCATATGTGGCGGATGGACTGGGTGAACTCGCCCTCCTTGAGAAGCTTGATGAAGCCGGGAATGTCGACGCCGACGGGGCAACCGTCAACGCAACCGGGATTCTTGCACTGCAGGCAGCGCGCCGCCTCCTCCTTGGCCATTTCCGGCGTGTAGCCGGTGGGCACCTCAAGGAAGTTACGGGCGCGCACCTTGGGCTCCTGCTCGGGCATCCGCACTCTGCTTTTTTTCTCTTTCTTTTCCTTCGGGGCGGTTCCTTCCGACATGGCCATCCTCCGATGTAATAACATAAATTTATTTAACTTTTTATTTAAGTTACAACCTGAAATAAGCGGCCATCGGGCATTACCGATGAGCGCTTATTTATGCCATGATTCTTCCAGCATGCAAAACTCGTTGTGGCACATTTTTTCGTCTTCGCAGTAGGCCTGCAGTCGCAGCATCAGCTCATCGAAGTCCACTTGGTGCCCGTCGAACTCGGGGCCGTCCACGCAGGCGAACTGGGTCTTGCCGCCTACTGAAACCCGGCAGCCTCCGCACATCCCGGTGCCATCCACCATGATGGGGTTCAAGCTTACCATGGTGGGGACGTTATATTCCTTAGTAAGTTTGCAGACGAACTTCATCATGGGGACCGGCCCGATCGCCACCACCAGGTCGATCTTTTCCTTGTCCAGGATGTCCTTGAGGGCGTGGGTCACAAACCCGTGGCGGCCGTATGAGCCGTCATCGGTACAGACGTGCAGTTCATGCGAGGCGCTCTTCATGAAGTCTTCGAGGATGAGCAGGTCTTTGGTCCGCGCGCCGATAATGGCGATGACATGGTTTCCGGCCTGCTTCATCCCCCGCGTGATGGGATGCAGCACGGCGACCCCGGTGCCGCCGCCGACACAGACCACCTTGCCAATCTTTTCCACGTGCGTGGGTTTGCCCAGCGGACCGATGACATCCTGATAGCCCTCGCCCACGTTGAGGGTTTTGAATAGGGCCGTGGATTTGCCCACAACCTGATAGATGACGGCGATGATGCCTTTTTCAGGGTCGGTGTAAGCCATGGTCAGCGGGATGCGCTCGCCGGTTTCGTTGGCTTTGAGGATTACAAACTGGCCGGGTTTGGCTTTTTTGGCGATCAGCGGCGCCTCGATTTCATTGAGCACCACGGTGCCTTGGGACATTTCCTCGCGTTTGACGATTTTAAACATGTCGCGCCTCCACTTCGGGCTATAGATCGGGTAAGGTTTTTCCGCCTGCGATCAAGAGGACTATATTCTCAAAACCTGCCTGCGAAATCAAGGCAAAAAGATTGAAAATCGGCCGACCGAATGTTAAAAATCCGAGCTGGAAACTCGACTTCAAGCGATTCGGGCGGAACCCATGAACCTGTTCGACAGCCATTGTCATCTCGATGACCCCTCCTACCGCAACGACCTGGATGCGGTGCTGGAGCGCGCCCGCGCGGCGGGCGTTGCCCGCATGATGACCATCGGCGTCACCCTCAGGACCTCCCGCATGGCGGTCGATCTGGCAAAAACGCGGCGGGGTGTTTATGCCTCCGTGGGCGTCCACCCCCACGATGCCCATGAATGCAGCGACGATATCCTGGACCAGCTGATCGCCCTGGCCCGCAGCCCGGAGGTTCGGGCCTGGGGTGAAACCGGCCTGGACTTCAACCGCATGTATTCGCCGCGGGAGGAGCAGGAAAAATGGTTCGTCAGCCAGCTCGAGGCGGCGGCGGAGCTCGGCCTGCCGATGATTTTTCACGAGCGCGACAGCCGGGGCCGTTTTCTGGAGCTGCTCCAAACCTGCCCTCCGCCCGCCGGAGCGGCCGTGGTGCACTGCTTCAGCGGCACACGGACCGAGCTGGCGCGCTACCTTGACATGGGCTGCTATATCGGAATTACCGGCATCGTCACCCTGAAAGAACGCGGCGAGCTTCTGCGGCGGCTGGTCCCGCTGATCCCAATGGATCAGCTCGTGGTGGAGACCGACGCGCCCTACCTCACTCCGCAGCCGGAGCGCCGGCGCTTGCGTCGCAACGAACCCGCCTTTGTGCGTTCGGTCCTGCTCCACTTGGCGGAGGTGCGCCGCGAAGACCCCGAGGCATTGGCCCGGGCCGTGTTTGAGAACACGTGCCGGTTGTACCGGATTGAGGATTTAAGGCAATGATGCGCGATCCTGGATGCGGGATGCTGGATGCAAGAAGGTCTCTCGACATGCCGATCGTTGGCATCCGTCTTTTTTTTCTTGCCATGATCATTTCCCATATACTTGGGAATCCGTCGCGGGCCGCCTCTGAATTCAAGATGTCTGATTCGCTGACCTGCACCATCGAGGCGTCGTCCACCCCAGCCGAAATCGGGAAGAAGATCTCGCTGACCGGCCTGACGACCGGCCCACCCCAGGCCGTCTTTGAAAATCACGTCCGATCATCCATGGTCAAACTTTTCGAATCCGAGCAAACGCTCGTCATCCAACTGGTCGCTGCGATCAGCGGCAGCGTCGACACCCTCGTGATCGACAAGCTCACAGGGAAGTTCGCGCACACCGCCGCAGGCGCATTTCTTGAGGTTCATGCCGTCGCCGAAACCGGCAGCTGCCGCCCGGAGTGACATTCCAGAAAACCAACAAACCCATCCTGTTCGTGAAAAAACCGCCACCGCCGGGCGGATGGGGCAGCCAAACCTCGTGACGATCCGGCGCACCTGGCGTTTGGCTCGATTCAACCGGCAAGAGAGGCATACATAGAAAGCTATTGAGGCAAACTTAAAAAAAGGAGCATGACGATGAGGCGGCACTGGGTCTATTCACCACATTCAGGGGGACGGAAGATCCCTCCTTTCATCCAAGAAAAAATTCAAAAACGCATCCTATCCTATGCCGAGAAGCACTACGCTGGCAAATTCAACCGCATCGACGTGCGTTTTCGGGGACAGTTTTGCTACATAGACGCCTATATTGAACCCCATGTGCCAAAGAAGTTTGATGAAAAGCTTTTCGGCAAGACGCGTGAAGAGCATATCGCCAGGCTGAGAGAGACGCCTTTTCATCTGTGCCGCCTTCGCTATTCAGGTCGCGAAGACGATTGGTCTATGGCTTTTTACACCTACAGCCATGAAAAATATGAGCCGTGCCTATTCCATAACGGCAGTTGGACTGGCACCCCGGAAGACATTGATTGTCCATGTTGCGTGGACATTACAAAATAATGGACAAAATCGGACGGTCGTGGTCATGACAAACCGACCTCTCAGAAAATGGAGGATGAACGTAAAAGGAACGGATTTCTGGCTGCGGTCGGTTTCACCAAAATCGATCTTCGGCTTGAAGTCGGTCTGGAGAGGGCAGGCAAAAGTGGACGTTTCCGACCCCACCCGTACAGTGCTCGACATGTTGAGCGATCCTCGTTTAGGCGGCGGCATACGACCCACGTTCGATATGTTCACCAATTACATGGGATCCGACAAAAAAGACCTTCCATTGCTCGTCGATTATGCCGATCGCTTGGGCAACGGCGCTGTGTTCAAGCGACTGGGTTTCTTGCTCGAGCGAAGCAGCCCGGAGGAAGAGACAATTATTTCCCAATGTCAAAAACGTCTGACAGGCGGAAATGCCAAGCTCGATCCGCAGCTACTTTCCAAAAAGCTGATCGGAAGATGGCGATTGTGGGTTCCGGACCGCTGGACCAAGGAGTAGCCCCGTGATCGATCGACAGGAGGTTATGGAACTATCAAGAGAATTTCGACTTTCGGCCGAAGTTGTCGAAAAAGATTATGTTCTGGGGTGTTAGATATCTCCCTCTGGTCGAAATGACACCTTCTCTCAGAAAGATTTCTTAGGAGCTTGCCAAGTACTAACGAATCGAAATGGGGTCGATGCTGCCAATGCTGTCCTGTATTGGTTGCTGAAAAATATCCGAAGGATTGAGGCAAAGGAAGGTAAAAACCGTGGTAAATTTTCTAAAGAAATAGGCTGCCATCGGCGAATTTCTGGCAGTCTCTTTCGCTCGACGCCTTGGCCGAAGCTCAAGACATAAAGCCCATGGATGACATTTCCGTTCTTTTTGGGACCTGGCCGGGAGACCCGGATGATGGATTCGAAGATATGATTGGATGCCTGCGGAAAAGAGATGTGAGTGGAACCTTGAGGTTTGATTTCTGAATCAGTCAGAGGAAAATCGTCACAGCTCCTGAGCCAAGTTCACGCATCAATAATCGTATTTTCGCTCGCGTAAATAATCACACCTGATTTGGTAATTTCTTTCAGGAAGCCGCTCTGGTCATTCATTTCCTCTATCGCCACCGGCTCGATGCGGTGCTCGACATCTCTCCGGATCCTCGACAGGCGTGTTATCACGTCCAGGTAATCTCCGTCGATGCGTTCAAACACCACAGCCACGTCGATGTCGCTGTCTTCCCGGGCCGTGTCTTTTGCATACGAACCAAAAAGAATGACTTTCTTGACATTGAAGTCACGCCGAACGCGATCGGCATATCTTTTTACTGATTCGACAGCTGCCGCTTTATCCATGTGAACAAACCCTCGGTACGCTCCAAGATTGATTTACACCGGTCGTCGGTCAGCGAGCGGAACAATTGATCCCGCTGGGTCGGGTATCGAATCACTCCACTGAAATTATTGACCGGTTGATGACAGACTGGTAAAATCCAAAGATCCGCATGTCTTGAGAGACCGAAAGGGTCGCAACGTGAATGAAAAAGAACTAAAGGCATACCTTGATCGGTGGGACCTGGTTCAGGAAATTGAAGCTCGGGAATGAGGGAGGCAAATCTCGAACTGTTGGTTCGCCAAATGCTTTCCATTTGGCAGTTTAACCGATCCTTGGGTCTCTCTGATTCGAATACTCTGCCGGACGACTCATGGGGTAATCTTCAGAAGAAATGGCTGGAGCGACATGGGTGACCCATTTCAAGACTCGCCACTCCTGTCCGCGCTGAGTAGCATCAGCAGCCTCCTCG
>Ga0105093_10000168_pt1 | contig 24770 bp, 24 predicted proteins | sample PPLLak3March2015_2_FD_79111 | JGI IMG/M metagenome (GOLD analysis project Ga0105093, IMG submission 79111) | Freshwater sediment microbial communities from Prairie Pothole Lake near Jamestown, North Dakota, USA - PPLs Lake P8 Core (3) Depth... | ecosystem: Environmental > Aquatic > Freshwater >... | reverse complement strand
TCAGACGCCATTCAACCCTGGGATATCTAAGTCCTGTTGACTTTGAGAAAATGAATACTTAACCTTATAAAAGTGTCCACCAAATCGGGGGAAGATCAGTTTCGACCTACCACTCGATTCGGCCAATTGTGTCGGGTTTCTCGCTCGTTTCGCGAGACGGAACTCATTCGGAACCGCGACTGCGAATGGGAAGCGTCAGGTCATCCTTCGAGGCTCAGGACGCGGGGCGCAATTTCGGTTATCCCATATCCATCAGCCGAATTCAAGACCTGAAGCAACCTTACCGGGGGATTATGCCTAAGTTTTTGGTGTTTTTTGAGATAAATCGCGAATTCCGATACGGGGGTGATTAATTCTTCGCGGAAAATCCGCCGATATCGTATATGTCTATTATTGTTTGCCCGGCCGGGCATTTTTTTGTTGATACGAGGTCCCCGGACGGTGTTATTAGCAATTTCACCGCATAAAAATTTGGAGGATTTTTCCGTGACCAAGACCAAAGAAGATGTTTTAAGGATTATCGACGAAGCCGGTGTCAGCCATATCCGCCTGAATTTCACGGATATTCTCGGCCGCCTCAAAGGCATTTCGGTGTCACGTTCTGAAATAGAAGGCATTCTGGAAAACGGTCAGGGCTTTGACGGGTCCTCGATTGAAGGATTTGTCCGCATTGAAGAATCGGACCTGATTGCTATTCCGGATTTGCGGACGTTCCGGATTATCCCGTGGGATATCGACGGGGTGAAAACCGCCATGATGTTCTGCGATATCGAAAACCCGGACGGGACTCCGTATGAAGGGGATCCTCGGTATGTCCTTAAACGGCAACTGGAAAAGGCCGCCAAGAAGGGGTGGACGTTCTATGTCGGGCCGGAACTGGAATATTTCTATTTCAACGGTTCGGAAAAGCCGGAAATGATTGACGAAGGGGGCTATTTCGATTACGCTTTCGGCGATATCGGGACCCAGGTCAAGAAGATGACCATCCTGGCCCTGGAGCAGATGGGAATCGCGGTGGAAGCCTCGCATCACGAGGTAGCTCCGAGCCAGCAGGAAATCGACCTGAAGTATCAGGAAGGGCTGGTAATGGCCGATTTCGCACAAATATATAAATTCGTGGTCCGGGAAATTGCGGCCGACAACGAGCTGCATGCGTCGTTTATGCCGAAGCCGGTATTTGGGATCAACGGCAGCGGGATGCATTGCCATATGTCGCTCTTTAAAGGGGATAAGAATCTGTTCTGGGATGAGAAGGCGCCGTACCAGCTTTCCGAAATCGCACGGCAGTATATGGCGGGGATTCTCACTCATGTAAAGGAAATGACCCTGATTTTGAATCAGTGGGTGAATTCGTACAAGCGGCTGGTGGTCGGTTATGAAGCTCCGGTTTACCTGTCTTGGGGACGGCGCAATCGGTCGAGCCTGATTCGGGTTCCGATGCTTAAAAAGGGGCACGAGAAGTCGACCCGAATCGAACTGCGGTCACCGGATCCGGGGTGCAACCCGTACCTGGCTTTTGCGGTGATGCTGGCGGCCGGGATGCGGGGAATTGATAAGAAGTATGAGCTTCCGGAACCGATCGAAGAGAACATCTTCACGATGACTCCGGACCGCCGGTCGAAGCTGAAGATAGAGGCACTTCCAAATTCGCTGGAAAATGCCATTCGGGAAACCGAGGAGTCGAAACTGGTGAAAGAGACGCTCGGGGACCACATGTTCAGCCAGTTGATCGCCAATAAAAAGGTAGAATGGGACGACTACCGCCAGGTGGTTACCGATTACGAAGTGAAGAGGTATTTCGCCTTCCTGTAGAAACAGGAATGATTAAATTAAGGCGGTTGGAGTGGTAAAAACTCCGGCCGCCTTTTATATTTACCTATGCCATATTTCGAATCCGGAGGAATAAGACTCCATTATATCGAGTCGGGGAGCGGCGAGCCGCTGATTTTCCTGCACGGTTTCACGATGGACCACCGCCAGTGGACGGAGCAGATAGACCACCTTTCGGCGAAATATCGAACAATCGCCCCCGATGCCCGGGGGCACGGCAAATCGGAGGCTCCGGAAACGAATTACGCCCGGGAGGATCGGGCCGGGGATTTGCTGAACCTGATGTCTCATCTGGGAATCGAGAAAGCGCATGTAATCGGGGCGTCGATGGGAGGAGCGGATGCATTCCGCTTTGCCATCGATCATCCTGAGCGATTGCTGTCGCTGACGCTGGTAGGGACCGTGATCGCGGGGTGGAAACCGAAGCGACGGTTTATCGACAAGGAACTTCTGGCGGAGGGGCTTCCGCTGGAACAGGTTAAAGAGCGATTCATCGAAGCGGTGCTGGTGAAGTATCGGGAGCGGGACCCGGCAATGCACGACCGGTTGAAGGAAATAATGTCGGATTTCAGCGGGAAGCCGTGGAGCGACCCGAAAAAGGGGAAATATCCGATTCGGGAGGAACTTCCGCTGGCCGGGTCGGTTAATATCCCAATATGCCTGATTGTCGGGAAGCAGGATATCATGTTCCGGCCGTTGTCGGAGGAGTTGGCGGGGTTACTACCGAACGGGCGGCTGGAGATGATTTCAAATGCCGGGCATTTGGTGAATATGGATGCCCCGCAACGGTTTAATGAAAGGCTGGAAGCGTTTTTGGAGGGGCTTGTCAAAAAGTAAGGGAAAGATATTGCGGATTGGAGAATTTCGCTTACTTTATCGTTTTGATTTGAATTCGTACGGGACCGGGAAAACATATGGGAATTAAAGCAAAGCTGGCGGTATTCGTATCTGGGGGCGGGAGTAACCTGCAGGCGCTGATTGGTGCTTCCGAAACGGGGAAATTGTCGGCTGAAATCGTGCTGGTGGTTTCCAATAACGCCAAGGCCTACGGGTTGGAGCGGGCGCGGAATGCCGGGATCGATACCTTTGTATATAATGTGAAGGATTATCCGAACAAGGAGGAGGCCCATTCCGATTTGCTGGAAATGCTTGAGGAGTATGGGGTCGAATATATCGCGCTGGCCGGATATTTGAAGCTGCTTCCGGAACCGCTGGTAAAAAAATATAAGGGGAGGATTACGAATATTCATCCGGCGCTGTTACCTAAGTACGGCGGGAAAGGGATGTTCGGGCATCATGTGCACGAGGCGGTTCTGGCCGCGGGGGATAAGGAAAGCGGGGCGACGGTACATATGGTCGACGAGATTTACGATAACGGCAGGATCTTGAAGCAGGGGAGGGTTCCGGTGTTGCCGGGCGATGACGCCGATAAGCTGGCCGCACGAGTATTGGAAGTTGAGCATAAAATTTACGCTGAAGCACTGGAAGAATTAATAAAAGGGAAGCAGCACGATGACTGATACGGTATTGAAGACGGATTTGAAGGGTATTCCGCTTTTTGCGAGGGGGAAGGTTCGCGACGTTTACAATTTGGGGGATAAGCTCCTGATAGTCACCACCGACCGGATTTCGGCGTTCGATTGCGTGATGCCGAACGGGATTCCGGGCAAAGGGAAGGTGCTGACGCAGATGTCTCTGTTCTGGTTCGATTTTCTGAAAAGTACGGTGAAGTCGCACCTGATTACCGGGAAGGTCGAGGAGATGCCGAAGGAACTTCACAAGTACAGGGATGTGCTGGAAGGGCGGGCAATGCTGGTGACAAAAGCGGAGCGAATCGACGTAGAGTGTATCGTGCGGGGGTACATTTCGGGTTCGATGTGGAAAGAATTGAAGAAGGCTCGGGAAAAGGGAAAGAACGAAGTGCATGGATTTCCGTTTCCTCCGGATTTGAAGGAGTCGGACAAACTGCCGGAGCCGATTTTTACTCCGTCGACCAAGGCCGATGACGGACACGACGAGAATATATCGTACGAGCAGATGAAAGAGATCGTCGACGAGAAGACCGCGGAATTGTGCCGGAAGAAATCGATCGAGATTTATACTAAGGCTTCCGATTATGCCCGGACGAAGGGAATAATCATTGCCGATACCAAGTTCGAGTTCGGATACAAGGACGGAGAGTTTATCGTGATCGACGAGGTCCTGTCGCCGGACTCATCGCGGTTCTGGCCGCTGGATAAGTATCAGCCGGGGAAAGGGCAGCCGTCATTCGACAAGCAATTCGTAAGGGATTATCTTTCCGGTCTGGATTGGGATAAGACTCCTCCGGCGCCGAGACTTCCGGAGGACATTGTGGAAAAGACCGCTGCGAAATACCGCGAGGCGGCCAGGCTTTTAACGGGGAAATAGGGGCATGAGCGATAAGATTAAAGTCAAAAGGGCGCTGGTATCGGTATCGGATAAAACCGGACTGGTAGAATTTGCCAAGGGATTGAGCGAACTGGGGATCGAAATCATTTCGACCGGCGGAACACTGGCGAAACTGAAGCAGGCCGGGATTCAGGCGGTATCGGTTTCGACTTTTACGGGGGCTCCGGAGATACTTGGGGGGCGGGTTAAGACGTTACATCCTAAAGTGCATGCCGGGATATTATTTCGTCGCGGTCTGGAAGAGGACGAGACCGAAATCGCCACTCATGAATACAAAGCAGTCGATATGGTGGCGGTGAATCTCTATCCGTTCGAGAAGACCGTGGCGAAGGAAGGGGTTACCGACGCGGAAGCGATTGAGAAGATCGATATCGGCGGGCCGACTATGGTCCGGGCGGCAGCGAAGAATTTCGACGGCGTGCTTGTCCTCACCGATCCGTCGGATTACAGAAAAGTCCTCGAAGTACTAAAAGAGAATGGCGGAGTGACGACGAAAGATTTCCGCAGGGAGATGGCCGGGAAGGCTTTTGCGATGACATCGCGCTACGAAAAGGCGATAGCGGCCTATTTCAGCGGCGGAACGAGCGCTGGCGGAGGATTGGAAGCCGGGATTAATTTCAATTATAGACTGAAGCAGTCGTTGCGGTACGGGGAGAATCCTCATCAGCAGGCGGCGTTTTATGTGGATGAGAAATTTGCCGGGCCGAGCCTGTCGCGGGCGGAACAATTAGCCGGGAAAGAACTATCGTTCAACAATATAGCAGACCTTGACGCCTGTCTTGATATACTTCTTGATTTCAAGGAGCCATTTGCCTGTGTTTTAAAGCATGCTAATCCCTGCGGGGCGGCGACCGGAAAAACCATTGCCGAGGCATATAAAGAGGCATATGAAAGCGACCCATTATCGGCGTTCGGATCCATTATCGGGTTGAATCGGACCGTGGATATGGCGGTTGCGCAACTGCTTCATGAGACTCATTTCGTGGAATGTATACTGGCTCCGGATTATGAGCCGGAAGCATTGGCGATGCTGGAGAAGAAAAAGACCAGGCGGCTGTTGCGGCTTCCGGAAATTACGAAGGGAAGACCGTCCGGCGAAATGTATGCCAAGTTCGTGCGGGGCGGGGTGTTGTACCAGGGTTCCGACGATCATGTTGTAATTCCGGCGGAACTAAAGGTGGTTACCAAGCGTAAACCAACGGAAGCCGAGCTTGAGGCTCTCCTGTTCGCATGGCGGGTAGTGAAGCATACCAAGTCCAACGCCATTGTTCTGGCGAAAGGGACCGCTACCGTCGGGATAGGTATGGGGCAGACTTCACGGGTCGACGCGGGATTCCTGGCTGTGAAACGGGCAGGGGACCGGGCCAAGGGAGCGGTGATGGCTTCAGATGCTTTTTATCCCATGCCGGATGGGGTCGAAGTGGGAACAAATGCGGGGGTAACGGCGATTATACAACCCGGAGGTTCGAAAGGGGATGAAGAGGCGATAGCGGCGGCGGACAAGGCCGGAGCGGCCATGGTTTTCACCGGAATTCGCCACTTCAAGCATTAAAATAGGGTTAATGTAAGAAAGAGCTTGCTCCGATTTTAATATGGGGTTATTTTGGCTAAAGAGCACCTTTGATACTGCTTTTTGGAGGATAATTTAGTGGGTGATCGTTTTCTCGAGATTGTTGTCTACCTAATCTCCCAGATAAAAGAAGATCAAGGTCGGTTGGAGGATATTGAAGAGATATCGATGCATTTAAAGAACCAGGGATTTTCGGAAAATGAAATAAGTTCGGCTTATTCCTGGATCCTGGATCGCCTTCACACCGACACCGAATTTGTCTATGATACCAAGCGAAGCATTCTGGCTTCGCGGGTTTTATCCGACGCCGAACGTCATCATTTCGCCACCGAGGCGGTCGGGTATATTATGCAATTGACTCATTTTGGGATTTTAAGCGACGAGCAGGTTGAGAATGTTCTGGAGCGGGGAATGCTGATTTGGCCTTCGCCGGTTTCACTGGAACAACTCAAGATACTGGTCGATTCGGTTCTATTTTCCGATTCTATGGGTCGGGATGCCGCTCCGGATATCCAGTATTATGTAGCCGAAGATTCCGATATGCTGAATTAAGCATATTCCGTATAAACATATATGTCAATCAAAGGCAAAAAGATACTTGTCGGTATAACCGGCGGTATTGCGGCGTACAAAACTCCTTTTCTGGTTCGCCTTTTAATCAAGGATGGGGCCGAAGTACGTGTTGTTATGACCGAAGCCGCGGCCAAATTCGTAACGCCGTTAACTCTGGAAACCGTTTCCCAGAATCCGGTGGCGATGCATATGTTTCCGGAACATTTCGCCGCCACACGGCATATCGATCTGGCCGGGTGGAGCGATTTGTTCGTGGTGGTTCCGGCCACGGCCAATTTTCTGGGCAAAATCGCATCCGGCATTTGCGACGACCTGTTGACCACAATAGTTTGCGCGACAAAGACTCAGGTTATGATCGCTCCGGCCATGAACACCAACATGTTCCTCAACCCGGTGACGCAGAAGAATATCGACTATCTCAATTCCCTGGGATATAATTTCATCTCTCCGGGTCAGGGAGAACTGGCCTGCAAGACCGAGGGATGGGGCCGGATGGCCGAGCCGGAAGAGATTCTGGCCAATATCAAAAAGTATTTTTCAAAAAAAAAATCCTGAAAAGTAAGAAAATTCTGGTGACAGCGGGTCCCTGTCGGGAGCCGATCGACCCGGTGCGTTTTATTTCTAACCGTTCCTCGGGGAAAATGGGTTTCGCTCTTGCGGAAGCGGCGCGGGATTTCGGGGGGGAGGTTTCTCTCGTGACCGGGCCGGTAGCGCTGAACGATCCTCATGGCGTTGAGACGGTTCGGGTGGAGACGACCGAAGAGATGTTCAAGGCAGTCAAGAAGCGATTCGGCAAGGCGGATATTTTAATCATGTCGGCGGCTCCGGCGGATTTTCGTCCTTCGGAAATCGCGAAGTTCAAGATCAAGAAAGGGGGGAAGAATCTCTCCTTGAGTTTGCAGCCCACAATTGATATATTGAAATCTTTAAAAGAAAAACGGAAGAAGAAGCAGGTTGTGGTCGGGTTTGCGCTCGAAACCGACCGGGCGCTCGAGAATGCTTCGGCCAAGCTGAAATCCAAGGGGCTGGATTTGATTGTCTTGAACAGCATGGAGGATGGAACGCCGTTCGACAGCGACACCAACAAAGTAACCCTGCTTTATACCGACGGCCGCAAGGAAGACCTGGGGAGATCGGATAAGAAAAGCCTGGCGCACGATTTAATCCAAAGGATACTGGATATAAAGAAATGACCAACTGGAATGGGAAGCTGGACAGCAAATCACTAATGCTCATCAAGCGGGCGGCAAAATGTCAGGTCGAAATGGGTCTGGGGGAAATCGTCATAAATCAAAGCCACATTTCCGGACATCGGAAGCGGCTTGCGGAACTGAACCGGATGGTAAGTCAGAGCCAGCCGCACCTATTCAATAACCTGTCGGAGCATCGGGAAGCAATTTGCAATTGCCAGAATTGCCCGTTGGGGGCGACGCGGACGAATTTCGTTTACGGGGTGGGGAATCCCGATGCCGACGTGATGTTCATCGGGGAGGCTCCGGGACGAGACGAAGACTTGAAAGGGGAACCGTTCGTGGGGCGAGCGGGGCAGTTACTGGATAAGATCCTGGCGGCGATCAATTTCAAGCGGGGAGAGATTTATATCGCCAATATTCTGAAATGCCGGCCTCCGAACAACCGCGACCCACTTCCGTCGGAGATGGAGACCTGTCTGCCGTACTTATTGGAGCAGATTCGGATGATCAAGCCGAAAATTATCTGCGCTTTGGGGCGGATTTCGGCGCAGGCGCTGTTGCAGACGACGACTCCGCTGGGAAAACTGCGGAAGCAGTGGCACGATTTTCACGGGATACCGTTTATCGTGACGTATCATCCGGCGGCATTGCTGCGGTTTCAGCAGTACAAGAAAGATACCTGGGAGGATGTGCAGATGCTGCGGAGTCGGTACGACGAGATGATGGCGGAGAAGGCTCGTGGCTAAAGTCACTTTCAAAGGAGATCGCCTTAAGGGAGCGACGAATTTCGAGCCGCCGCAGTCGATCGACGCGGAGATGGCGGTGCTCGGTTCGGTGCTGAAGGAACCCGAGGCGTTGAATTCCGTTATTGATTTTTTCAATAATCCCGATGCGTTTTATGTTCCGAAGCATAGGATTATCTTCCAGGCCGTTTTAAATTTATTCGAGAAGAACGATCCGTGCGATTTGACCACGGTTGCGGAAGAACTGGTTCGGATGGGAGAACTGGATAAGGTCGGCGGGAGAACGTACTTAATCGATTTGATCGGCGGGACGGCGACGACATCGAATATTTATTCTTATGCCGATATCGTCATCGAAAAGGCGGTGCTTCGGCAGCTTATTACGGCCTCCAACGATATTATCGGATCATGCTACAATCTCGAGGACGAGGTCGGGAGTATTCTCGATCAGGCGGAGCAGAAGATCTTCGCGATTTCGGAAAGCCGGTTAAGGCAGGGGTTCACCAAGGTTTCGGATTTGCTTCCGCATACTTTCGAGCAATTGGAGGATTACCAGGAAACCGGGGGAGGATTGGTTGGGGTGTCGTCGGGATTCGCTGAACTGGATGCTTTGACAGCGGGACTTCACGGCGGAGATTTTATCGTGGTGGCGGGGCGACCGTCGATGGGAAAAACCGCATTTGCCTTGAATATCGCCGAGCATGTGGCTATCGAGGAGAAGAAGGCGGTCGGAGTATTCTCGATAGAAATGTCGAAAGAGCAACTGGCATTGCGTTTGTTATGCGGGCGGGCGCGGATCAGCCAGCATAAACTTCGGACGGGAAAATTACGCGATCAGGAATGGTCGCAGTTAACGCTGGCATCGGGGCCATTGTCGGAAGCGGATATATTTATCGACGATTCGGCGGTGCTGTCGACTCTGGAAATGCGGGCCAAGGCGCGGAGATTGAAGGCTCAGCACAATATCGGCCTCCTGGTTATCGATTATATTCAGATGATGTACAGCCCGGGGAGGCAGGAGAATCGTCAGCAGGAGATGGCGATGATATCGCGATCAATTAAAGGACTGGCCAAGGAATTGAGCATCCCAGTAATTGCGGTGTCGCAGTTGTCTCGTATGGTGGAAATGCGAGGCGGGGATAAACGCCCGCAGCTTTCGGATCTTCGGGAATCGGGGGCAATCGAGCAGGATGCCGACGTGGTGATGTTCGTGTATCGTCCGGAGTTTTATCTGTCACATCTGCCGCAGGACGACCCCAAGGTACTCGAAGCGAAAGGGAGGGCGGAAATCCTGGTGTCCAAGCAGCGTAACGGCCCGACCGGGAAGGTCGAACTGACCTTTGTCAAAGACTATGTTCGTTTCGAAAACCTGGCAAAAGGATTCGCGCGGCAGAATCCGCAGTACGGTCCGACCGATACCGCTCCGGATTCGCCATTCTAAGATTTACGGGTTATCGGACCTGAAGATATTTCATGGATAAAAAGATCAAGACCGCCTTCGTGTGCACGCAGTGCGGGGCAATTCATCCCCGCTGGCAGGGGCAGTGCAAAGAATGCGGAGAATGGAACACCCTGACCGAAGAACGCCTGGTTACCGGCAAAAGGAACAAGGCGAAAAAGGCCGCGGGGAATTCGGTGCGGCTGCCGGAAATTTCGCTGGACCGGTTCGAGGGGTATGTTTCGGGTAACGGAGAGTTCGACCGGGTACTGGGGGGATCGCTTCTTCCTGGGAGCACTATTCTTCTGGCCGGTGAGCCGGGAATCGGGAAATCGACTTTGATCCTGCAAATGGCGGAGCTGTACTCACGGTGCGGTCTGCAGGTGTTGTATGTGACGGGTGAAGAATCTCCGGCGCAGTTGAAGAAAAGATCGCAGCGGCTGAACGTGCAGGGGGATAACGTATCGGTCGCGAATATTGTCGATCTCGAAGAGATATCATCTCTTATCGAAGCGGGAGAGAATCAGGTCGTAATAATCGATTCCATTCAGACGGTATCGTGCAGTTATTTCGATTCGCCTCCGGGGACAATCGGACAGATTCGCGAGGCCGCGGGGCGATTAATCGAAGTGTGCAAGAAACGGGATATCGCGCTGTTTTTAATTGGTCATGTTACCAAAGAGGGGCTGGTGGCGGGGCCAAAAGTTTTGGAGCATATGGTCGATTGCGTTTTGCAGTTCGAAGGGGACAGCCAGCGGTTGTTCCGGCTGCTGCGGTCGTCGAAAAACCGGTTCGGCGCGACGTTCGAGCTGGGAGTATTCGAGATGACCAGAGAGGGATTGAGGGGGGTAGAGAATCCATCGACGCTGTTTCTGTCGGATTCTACTTCCGTTAATAGAAGCGGAGCGGTGGTAGCGGCCTCATGCGAGGGGAATCGGCCGATTTTGGTGGAGATTCAGGCGCTGGTTTCTCCGGCTTCGTACGGAACGCCGCAGCGCGTGGCAGGGGGAATCGATAACAAGCGGCTGGCGCTTTTACTGGCGATTTTAGAAAAGCGGGCCGGAATACCGATGGGGGGTAACGACGTGTTCGTATCGGTGGCGGGAGGATTACGCTTGAACGAGCCGGCCATCGACCTGGCTATCATGGCGGCGATTGTATCTTCGTTACGGGATATTCCGGTTAATCATAAAACAGTGCTTGCCGGGGAGGTTGGACTTTCCGGAGAAGTTCGGGCAATTGGAATGGCGGACCGGAGGGTGAGTGAGTCATCGAAACTGGGATTCGAGAGAATAATTTTTCCCCTTGCGAACAAGAAGGGGATCGAGAGTAAAGGTATTGAATTGAGCGGCGTTTCGAGTCTCGAAGAAGCGCTGGACATTTTATTTTAGGGGGTCGCATGGGGAAAATCGAGAAGAGACCGTCAACGATCCTGATGCCGCTTCCGGCGGCGCTGATCACCTGCAGTTATCGTGATGAAAAGCCGAATATAATCACCCTGAGTTGGATTGGAATTGTCTGTTCGGATCCGCCGATGCTGTCGATATCGGTTCGGCAGAACCGCTATTCTTACCATATGATCAAGAATTCGGGGGAGTTTGTAGTCAATCTCACCTTCGAAAATAACCATAAGGAAGTAGACTTCTGCGGGACGAAATCGGGTCGTCAGTATGATAAATTCAAGGAGATGGGTTTGACGCCGCTGAAAGGGTCGATTGTAATGGCGCCGCTGATAAAGGAATGTCCGATTAATCATGAGTGCGTGGTTAAGAGCTCTCAATTATTGGGGTCGCATGAAATGTTTGTCGCGGATATAGTTAAGACCCATGTCGATGCGGAGATTCTGGACGAGAACGGCAAGATCGATCCGGCGCGGGTGTTTCCGCTGGCGTATCATGCCGGGACCTGGGAATACCGGAAGACGGGAGAGATTTTGTCGACCTACCGGAAATCATAAAGAGTATGAGCGAAGCAGGTTTCAAATTCGACTTGCTCGGCACCGACGGTGCGGTGAGGCGGGGGAAGGTAACGACGCCGCACGGGGTGATCAATACTCCGGCATTTATGCCGGTGGGGACATCGGGAGCGGTTAAGGCGATGACTGCCGAAGATTTGGATGCCTGCGGAGCGGAGATAATTCTGGCGAATACCTATCATCTTTATCTGCGGCCGGGCGAGAAACTGATTAAAGCCAAGGGGGGGCTGGCGAAGTTCACGGCGTGGGATAAGCCGACGCTGACCGATTCCGGAGGGTACCAGGTTTTTTCGATGCGGGATTTATCGAAAATCGACGATGAGGGAGTGACATTTCGGTCGCACCAGGACGGATCGGAGCACCATTTCAATGCCCGGAAGGTAATCGAGATCGAGCGCGATATCGGGGCGGATATCATTATGTCGTTTGATCAGTGTGTGCCGTATCCGGCCGACGAAAAACTGGCGGCGGACGGAGTTCGAAGAACTTATGACTGGGCGAAAACAGGCAAAGAGCATTTCGATGATTTAGAGAAGATAGAGCCGAACGGGAGCGCCCTGTTCGGTATCATTCAGGGTTCGACGTACAAAGAATTGAGAAAAATATCGGCGGAGCAGATTATATCGCTCGATTTTCCGGGATACGCCGTCGGAGGACTGGCGGTGGGTGAATCCAAGGACGAAATGGAAGAGATGCTGGCACATACCATTCAATTCATGCCGGAGGACAAGCCGCGCTATTTGATGGGGGTGGGGTACCCGGAAGATATATTAATGGCGGTATCGTACGGGGTGGATATGTTCGACTGTGTGTTGCCGACCCGGAATGCCCGGACCGGGATGGCGTTTACATCCGAAGGACCGCTGGTTTTCCGCAACGCCGTTCATGCCGAGGAGGACATTCCTCTGGATCCGAACTGCAATTGCCGGGTATGCCGGAGGTACAGCAGGGCATATATCAGGCACCTGTATAATCAAAGCGAGATAACGGCACTGGTGCTGGCGACGTTTCATTCTACCTGGTTTTTTCAGCAGTTGATGCGGGATATCAGGAATGCCATCGAAGAGAAAAAATTCGCGGAATTCCGGAAGAGCTTTCTGGAAAGATATCAGAACAATCGGGAAGACGGCAGGTATAAGGACTGATGAGGAACGCCATCGGTATACTAATATTCATTTGCATTTGCGTAAGTTGGTCAATTGCAGGTGAAACTGCCGATCCGGTGATGAAATACTATCTGGACGGGACTAATGAAAAGCTGAGCGAGAATATTCTGTTTGTCGATTATATAACGGTCGAAGCGACGGCGGTTTCATATTATCAAAATATCGATTATCGGGGAAAGGTGGATACGTCAGATACGGCCAAATATGAAATCGAAATGAAGGAGGGGAGGGCCCGGGTCGTTCAGGTAATCGATTCGGCGGGACTGGAGAGTAATGTTATCCCTTCGGATTTGAAATTCGTAAAACCGTGGGGGCGGGACTGTTTTTTTTACTTTTTCCCGAATGATACCGGGGCGGGAGATATGTCGATCGGGTTCGATCCCAGCCGCCCGGATTCGGGGTATTCGCCATCAGGAATAATGGTCATCGACCGGGACAGTTTTGAACTAAAAGAGCTTTTTGAGCATTTTCGGCAGCTTGACGGCTTTGAGCGGTATTCCATCGTGTATAAATTCCAGGAGTTCGAGTTCGGGACGGCTCCGGTAAAGATTACCATCCAGGGAACCAGGGCGGGGACTTTTATTAGGCAATATTTTCGTCAGGATATATATTTGAGCGATTACAATTTCAGGTGAGGATTATTAACTTGCACACGATAGCAGGGAAATCTATAATTGACGGTATGGCAGAGGAAGCCGACATTATCAAGGAAAAGATAGACCCCAAACGTCTTCCGAACCACATCGCTATCATCATGGACGGAAACGGCCGCTGGGCCAAAAAGCGGGATCTTCCGCGAACCTCCGGCCATGAAGCGGGGGTCGAGGCAGTCCGCCGGGTAGTGCGGGCCTGTTCCGAGCTCGGGATCAAGTATCTGACACTCTATACTTTTTCGGTCGAAAACTGGAAACGTCCGCGGGACGAAGTCAACGCCTTAATGCGGCTTTTGACCAAAACCACCAAACGGGAAATCGAAGAGCTGAATCGCAATAATGTCCGCCTGATAACGACCGGGCGGGTAGATGAGTTTTCTCGTCCGCGCCGGACGGTGCTGGCTCAGGCCGAGAAAAAAACCCGAAAAAACAGCGGTCTGGTTTTGAATCTCGCACTTAATTACGGGGGACGGGCGGAAATCGTGGATGCCGTCCGGGCGATTGCGATGGGTGTTCATTCGGGGAATATTCTCCCGACTGAAATCAATGAAGAATTCCTTTCGAATTACTTGTATACGGCGGGATTGCCGGACCCGGACCTTCTAATCAGGACCTCCGGCGAGATGCGCATTTCCAATTTCATGCTCTGGCAGACGATTTACACCGAAATGTATATGACCAATGTCCTCTGGCCGGATTTCGGGCGGAAAGAGCTGTTTGAAGCGGTTATCGATTACCAGCGCCGGGACCGTCGTTTCGGAAAGGTCTGATTCCCGTGAACAATATGACTATCAGGGTAATCGTGGCGGTGCTGTTCGGGCCGCTGATAATCCTGATTTCCTATTTGGGTGGGAATTACCTGTTCGGGATGATTCTTCTTTTCGGAGCGATCGGGATCGGGGAGTACCTCTGGAGGAATCTCGGTAAAAGATACATTCTGTTCTGGGTGCTGACCTACCTGTTTGTTCTGGCGATGCTGGCAGCAGCGATTAAGCTGGACTATTCGTACGGGGCGGCATTGCTGGCAGGGTATTTTCTTATAATCGGAATGTTGTTATCGATACGGAGTGAAGAACCCGCTGAATTATTCAAAACCATGACGGTGCTATTATGGGGGACCGTTTATATCGGGCTGCTCTATCCTTTTCTCTATTTGATCCGAGATTTCACGGAGATCGGGGGGGATTGGATGTTATTTCTGTTCGGAAGTCTGTGGCTGTCCGATTCCATGGCGATGTGGATAGGCAAGGGGTTCGGCAAAAGCAAATTGGCTCCGACGGTTTCTCCCAATAAGACCGTGGCGGGGTTTGTCGGCGGGTTAACGGGGGGAATTATCGTGGCGGTTATCCTGGGTTTCTGGAGATTATCACAAATTCCGTTGCCATATTTGATAATCGCGGGATTATTGATTTCATTCGTGGGGCAATTGGGGGACCTGGTGGAATCAATGTGGAAGCGGGCGATCGGCATCAAGGACAGTTCGAAGATTATCCCCGGTCACGGCGGGGTGCTGGACCGGTTCGATTCGACTTTATTCGCGGCTCCGACTTTGTTTGTATTCCTGAAATATTTTGTTTATAACTGAGCGGCGGAGCGTAATGAAAGCGCTCGATTTAATTTTCGCCGCCCGTCCCATGCTGCATCTTCCGGTTTGGTCGATTTTTCTCATAACCCATGAATATATTTATCCGAATCAAAAACCGGGGAGGGAGAGTCTTATTATCCTGGCGGCGTTAAGTATCAATATCGCCGGAACTTACTATCTTAATCAAATTTATGATTATGAATCGGACTTAATCAATAAGAAGCTGGGGTTTTTGCAGAGCGGAAAAATAACCCGGCGCGAAATGTTTATTGCGTATTTCATGTCGCTGGCAATTTCAACTGCCGCGGCCTTCGCAGTTAACGTGGAAACCGGGCTGGTTTTTCTTTTGATTTCGGTTCTGGGTCATCTTTATTCGTGTCCTCCCATGAGACTGAAAGATCGTCCGTTCTGGGGATTGTTTTCGAACAGCATCGCATACGGGTTGATGATACCGTTGACCTTTCCTGATTTTCCGCAATTGCTGAAGGGGAAGGGGGTGTATCTTCCGGTATACTTTTTCCTGGCGGTATCGGCGGCGTACCTGTTGACGATTATTCCTGACCGGGAGGGGGATATCAAATCGGGGAAGATCACCTTCGCGGCGATCCTGCCGGTGTTCTATGTCATGCTGATTGCGATGCTGATGTTGTACTTATCATTGATGTCGGCGCTCCGCATGGACCACTACCTGCTGGCGGTGATCAGCGCGGTATCGATAGTCCTGTTTTTGATCGCTATGGTGCATCGGAAATCGCAGATAATCCTGGCCGCCTGCAAGACTCCGATTTTGCTGACTTCGCTTCTGGCCGGGTATTACTACCCGGAATACCTGATATTTCTGCTTGCGATTGTGATTTTAACCCGTTTATATTATTATAAGAGGTTCGGGATAACCTACCCGAAGCTGAATTGAAATGACACGGATAGTCGTAATCATATTCATGGCCGTTTTGGCCGGTTGCACGGTGCATCCGAAATTCCGTCAGCAGCAGGAGGCGGCGGAGCAAGGCCGGAGTCACGAACAACTTCAAAAGACCGCCTACACCGGAATCTACGACGGGTCATCGACGACTTCGGAAAAACTCCGGTTGGGGGAGATAATACAGCAATACCTGGGAACACCGTACCAGGGGCAGTCGCAATACCGGGACGGAATGGATTGCAGTGCCTTTACGCACCGGGTTTATTATGAATTCGACCATACCGATTTGCCGAGAACGGCAAGGGAGCAGGCGGCGGCGGGGCCGAAGGTGAGGAGTTCCGACTTGCAGTACGGCGACCTGGTCTTTTTCAAGACCGATGGCCGGAGTATTTCCCATGTGGGGATTTACGTGGGATTCGATGAATTCGTCCATTCTTCGACTTCCCAAGGGGTAATTATATCCGATTTAAACGACAAATACTGGAAACGGCGGCTGGTCGGCGCGGTCAGAATTATCAAGTAAAATCAACTTCTTGATTCCCTTCGAATATATCAGCGTATAAATTGCGGTTATGAACGAAACGCTTCAGATAAAGCTGAAGAATCTTCCTGATAATCCCGGAGTCTATATATTTCGGGATAAGGCGGGGAAGATTGTCTACATCGGCAAGGCGAAGAACCTAAAAAACCGGGTCCGGTCGTATTTCAATAATTCGCGCAACGACGATCCCAAAACGATGCGCCTGGTGGCAGTCGCGCATGACCTGGAATTGATGGTGACCGATTCTGAAGTGGAAGCGCTGATTCTGGAAGCGAACCTGGTTCGGGAACACAAGCCGCGATACAATGTCGATCTGAAGGACGACAAGCATTTTCCCTATATAAAAGTGACGGTGAACGAACCGTTCCCGAGGGTGCTGGTGGTGCGGAGGCTGGAAAAGGACGGGGCGAAATATTTCGGTCCGTATGCCAGTTCCAAGGGAATGCGCCGGACGATTAATTTCCTGTGCCGGTTGTTTAAAATCAGGACCTGCAATTTAATTATTCCGCATCCGACGGGGAAGAAGCAGAAAGTCTGTTTGGATTATCATATCGGGCGGTGTTATGGGCCGTGCGAAGAATTTCAGACTGCAGAGGATTACCGTCAGGCGGTCGATGCGGTGCTGTTGTTTCTGATGGGGCGTTCCCAGACTTTAATCGACGGCCTGAAAGAAAAAATGCAGAAGCTATCCGAGGAGATGGAATTCGAGGAGGCGGCGGAGGTCCGGGATCAGATCGAGGCGCTGGAATCGGTGCGGCAGAAGCAGAAAGTGGATGTCGCGCAGTTGTTGAGCCGGGATATCGTGGCTTTCGCGCGCGAAGCGGGCGATACCGTGGCGGTAGTGTTTCAGGTAAGGGAAGGGGTACTGGTCGGGCGGCAGGATTTTCATCTGAAATCGGACGCGGATGAGGCGGACCAGGAAGTCCTTTATTCGTTCGTACGGCAGTACTATAACAATCAGCCGAATCTTCCGGATGAAATTTTTCTGCCGCTGAGATTGGAGGAGGAAGATTTGGTGTCGGAATGGCTGGCTAAAATCGGGGAGCGGAAGATAAAGATATTTACTCCGCAGATCGGGGAAAAAGTCCGGCTGGTGGAGATGGCGTCCAGCAACGCTCGTTTATTGCTGGATGAGTTATTGATACAAAAGGAAAAATTCCGCGAGAGGACTTCCAAAGCGGTACAGGCCTTGAAGGATGACCTGCATTTGGCGGAGTCACCATTGCGGATCGCGTGTGTTGATATTTCCAATACCGGGGAATCGGACGCAGTGGGGTCGCTGGTCTATTTTGAGAATGCCCGTCCAAAGAAGGGGGAGTATCGCCATTTCAAGATCAAGGAAGTGAAGGGGCAGGATGATTTCGCCATGATGCGGGAGGTAGTCGGGCGTTACTTTTTCCGGCTGAAAGAGGAGGCGAAGAAAGCTCCGGACCTGCTGGTGGTGGACGGAGGCAAGGGGCAGTTGATGTCGGTGGTAAGGGAAATAGGAGCGCTGGGATTTAAGGAGCAGAGTATTATCGGTCTGGCCAAACGGCTGGAGGAAATATATTTCCCCGGAAAAAAGGAACCGCTGACCCTGCCGAAGTCTTCTCCGGGGTTAGGTTTGTTGAAGACAATTAGGGATGAAGCGCATCGATTCGCAATAGAATATAATCGCAAGGTGAGGGGCAAGCGGACAATTAAGTCGGCTCTGGATAAACTGGAAGGGATAGGGCCGAAGAGGCGAGAGATTCTTCTCAAGCATTTCGGGTCAGTAAAGAAAATCCGGGAGGCGACGCTGGAGGAATTGTCGGCGGTGAAAGGGGTTCCCAAACCGGTGGCGGAGAAGGTCTACCGGGCATTTCATTAGTTCCCATTTTATGATTGAAAAGACGGCGATAATGTCGTTTAATAGCCATCATGCCTAAATCGGAAGATAAAGTCTATTCCGTAACCGCAATCACGCGGTTGATAAAATATACCCTCGAAGAGAGCTTTCCCTCGACCTGGGTGGAGGGAGAAGTGTCGAATTATATTCATCATACTTCGGGACATCGTTATTTAACGCTCAAGGATGACAATGCCTCTTTAAAGGTGACCCTGTGGCGGTCGGCGGGGCAGTATCTCAAGTTCGAGCCGGAAAACGGGATGAAAATCCGGGCGTTCGGGGATGTTTCGGTCTACGAAAAGCAGGGTCAATATCAGCTCAATGCCAAGCGGCTGGTGCCGGTAGGAGTCGGGGAACTGGAGGTTGCTTTCCGGCAGTTGTATGAGAAGCTATCCGGGGAGGGGCTGTTCGATGATTCCCGGAAAAAGCAGTTGCCGCCATATCCATTAAAAGTCGGAATAGTAACTTCTCCGACCGGCGCGGCGATTCGGGATATTATGCAGATTGCGGCGCGGCGGAATAATATAATTGAGATACTGATTTATCCGGCGCAGGTGCAGGGGAAGGGAGCGGAAATTACGATCGCGGCCGGAATCGAATATTTCAACGGCCGGGAAGATATCGATGTCATTATCACCGGGCGCGGGGGGGGATCGCTCGAGGATCTCTGGTCGTTCAACGAAGAAATCGTGGTCAGGGCGATAGCGGCTTCGCGGATTCCGGTGGTTTCAGCGGTGGGGCATGAAATCGATACCACATTATCGGACCTTGCCGCTGATCTGCGGGCGCCGACACCTTCGGCGGCGGCGGAACTGGTGTTCTGGTCGAAGGGGGAATTAGGGCGGAATATCAGGTCTTATTATCGGGAGATGAACCGGTCGCTGGGGATGATTTTCAGGGAGAGCCGGGAGACGTTGGAATATTTGATGGGACGACCGGTTTACAGGCGTCCGGAGGCACTGGTGTCGGAGAAAATGCAGCGGTTCGACGCGGCGGTCCGGTTGATGGAGGGGGCGGGAAAAAACATTTTGGAAAAGGCCCGGAATGATTTATCTTTATTTTTGTCGCGGCTGGAAGCTCTTTCGCCGCTGGCGGTTTTGCGGAGGGGGTATGCCGTGGTGCGAAAAAAAACGGATGGGATTACGATCGGGAGTGTAAAATATCTTAAGACCGGCGACGCGGTGACCCTCGATTTTGCGGATGGTTCGGCCGGTGCGGAAATTAACGGGATAAATCCAAAAGAGCAGGAAAAATGACCCCTTCGGAGAAGAAATTCAAAGACTTCGAATCGGCCCTGAAGCGGCTGGAAGAGATAACGGAGAAGCTGGAATCGGGCGAGACCATGCTGGAGGAATCGATTCAGCTGTATACCGAGGGGGTGGAAATTGCCGGGGTTTGTTCGCAGAAATTGACCGAGGCGGAAAAGAAGGTCAAGATTCTGAAAGAGAAGAATCAGAAGCTGGTGGAGGAGTTTTTCGATTCGGAGGGAATCGAGGAGGAAGCAGATGACCAGTGAGACGGGGGTACTGGATATTTCCTACCTCAAGGCTCGAAGAAAAGAAATCGATATCTTGCTCGACAAATATCTTCCGCCGGTAGAGAAATACCCCCACCGACTGCATGAGGCGATGCGTTACTCGGTAATGGCGGGGGGAAAACGGATTCGGCCGATTCTCGCCATGACGGCGTATGAAGCATGCGGAGGGAAAAATCCCGATCTTATCAATCCCGCTTCCTGCGCTCTTGAAATCGTTCATACCTATTCTCTAATACATGATGATCTTCCCTGCATGGACGATGACGACCTGCGGCGGGGAATGCCAACCCTGCACAAGAAATTCGACGAAGCGACCGCGGTACTGGCCGGGGATGCTTTGCATGTGCTGGCTTTTCAGCTGGCGGCAGAATCGGGTTCGATTGAAGTAGTAAAGGAGTTTTCTCAGGCGATCGGGACCAATGGTATGCTGGGGGGGCAGATGGCCGATGTTGAAGCGGAAGGGAAAGTAATCGATCTTGAAAAAATACAGTATATCCATGCGCATAAGACCGGGGCATTATTGCGGGCATCGGTGCGAATCGGAGGAATCCTGGCCGGGGTAAGTAAGGCCGAACTGGGCAAAATTAGTTTGTACGGTGAACGGATCGGGCTGGCGTTCCAGATCATCGACGATATCCTCGATATCGAAGGGGAACAGGAAAAGCTGGGGAAGCAGGTAGGGTCCGACTGCCGGAATCAAAAGGCGACTTATCCGGGGGTGGTTGGAATTGAAAAAGCCCGGACCGAGGCGCACCAGTTGATAGATGAAGCTATCGATGTCAGCCGCAGTCTGAACGGCAACGGGGAAAAATTCATCTTGATTGCACGATATATCGGTCAGAGGGACAGGTAGCAATGGGGATACTGGAGCGAATCGATAAATCATCGGACCTCAAGGGCCTTTCGTTCGAGGAGATGTCCGAGCTGGCGGGGGAGATCCGGCAGGAGATTATATCGGTCGTATCGCAAAACGGGGGGCATTTATCTTCGAACCTGGGAGCGGTGGAACTCACCCTGGCGCTGCACTATTGCCTCGATATTCCGACCGACCAGCTGGTGTGGGATGTCGGTCATCAGAGTTACACACATAAGATAATTACCGGAAGAAGAGAGCAATTCAAGAAAATCCGTAAAGCCGAAGGATTGTCGGGATTCCCGAAACGTGCCGAATCTGATGCGGACCCGTTCGGAGCGGGGCATGCCTCGACCTCCATTTCGGCTGCCCTGGGACTGGCCACGGCCCGGGATATTAAGGGATTGCACCATAAAGTGGTTGCGGTAATCGGCGACGGAGCTTTAACCGGCGGATTATCGTACGAGGGATTGAACAACGCCGGGGCTTCGAAGCGGGATATGATCGTCATCCTGAACGACAACAATATGTCGATATCGAAGAACGTCGGGGCGTTGTCGAAACATTTGACCGGGATACTGGTCGATCCGCGGTACAACCGGCTGCGTAATGAAATCTGGGAGTTGACCGGCCGATTCAAGCGGCGGGACAAAATCCGCAAATGGGCATCACACCTCGAAGATTCCTTGAAGAGCTTTATCGTCCCGGGATTTTTCTTCGACCGTTTGGGGTTCCGGTATTTCGGTCCGATCGACGGTCACGATTTAGCGCTTTTGGTAAAGACGATCGATCAAATAAAGAATTTGAGCGGGCCGAGGCTGCTGCATGTTTTGACCACCAAAGGCAAGGGGTATCCTCCGGCCGAGGCCGACGCCACCAAATATCACGGAATCGGGTCGTTCGATAAGCTCACCGGGAGGACCCGCGGTGAGCAGGGGAGGCCGTCGTACACCGATGTCTTCGGTGAAAGCATGATGATGCTGGCCGCGAAGCATAAGGAGATCGTGGTGATAACGGCGGCCATGACAAGCGGAACGGGATTGGGAAAATTCGCGGAGAAGTATCCGGACAGGTTGCACGATGTCGGAATCGCCGAAGGGCATGGGGTGTGCTTCGCGGCGGGATTGGCTGCCGGCGGGATGAAGCCGTTCGTGGCGATCTATTCGACTTTTCTGCAAAGAGCGTACGATCAGATTATACATGACATCGCTTTGCAGAAACTCCCGGTGGTATTCTGCATCGACCGGGCGGGGATTGTCGGGGAGGACGGCCCAACGCATCATGGGGCCTTCGATATATCATATCTGACGGCTGTTCCGAATCTCACGTTGATGGCTCCGGCGGATAGCGCGGAGTTCAAGGCAATGCTGGATTATGTTGCGAAAGAGAGTCTCGATGGTCCGGTGGCCATACGTTATCCGAGGGCCTCGGTGCCTTTGGTGCATAACGGTCATCACGCGGGATTCGAATGGGGAAAATGGGAAGAGATTTATTCTTCCGGGACAACCGCTTTGATTGCTTGCGGCGCAATGGTTGAGACGGCCTTGATGGCTCGAGAGGTACTGCATAGAAGATTGGACGTTGCCGTAATCAATGCGCGGTTTATAAAACCGGTCGATGAAGCGATGCTGGAACGGTGCATGGCGCAATATGAGAATATTATCGTACTGGAAGAAAACGGTCCGACGGGCGGACTGGGGCAGGCGGTCGGGACTTATCTCCAGAAGATGCAATACGGCGGCGGATTCCTCAATATCGGCATCCCGGATCGGTTTGTACCTCAGGGAACGAGGATGGAATTGCTGAAAAGTATCGGGCTGAATGCCGAAGCGATCGCGGAACAGGTGGTCCTGCTGGAAGGGGAACACCGGATACTGCATAAAGAGCTGGGGAAGAATATCAGAAGCGGGTTGGGAACGGAATAAATTCGGATTATTGCTTAGGGATAACCACCCCCCAGCCCCCTCCTTAGTAAGGAGGGGGAGCAGAAAAAGCCGGAGGCTTTTAACAGGGATATAACGGATGACTGAGACGTCGTCTCAAAATCCCGTCGAAACCGCCCTTCGAGGCTCAGGATCTGCGACAAGTTTTCGGACTACCGGGGAGTAGATGAAGAAAATAAAGAGCGGGTTTGGGTTGGAGTAGGAAATTTGTCGGGTTTCTCACTCGTTCCGTAAACGGAATTCGTTCGGAACCCGACCTACATTTAAGATTAATTTTCTGGGATAATCGATGAAATTCGGAGTGGTGGCAAATTTCGGAAGACCGGCGGCAATCGAAGCGGTCAACCTGATTTATGACTGGTGCAAAAAAAACGGGCATGAATCGTTTCTATGTACCAAGGTATATAAAGAAGTCCCGGGAAATATCGGGGATATAGGCCGGGAAGAGGGATGCCAAAAAGCGGATGTTTTGATTTCGCTTGGCGGTGACGGGACGATTCTGGCGACGGCGCGGTCGCTGGAAGGTTCCGAGGTGCCGATACTTGGGATAAATTTAGGATCGCTGGGATTCCTGACGCAGTTGACTCCTGACCAGCTGGAGAAAGCTCTTTCAAGGGTCATCGACGGTAAGTACAGCCTTGAGGATCGGATGGTGCTTCGGGCGGATATTATCGACGGGAGCGGGCTGCCGTTCGCGTTCGCATTGAACGAGATCGTGATCGACCGGGGGAGTGTCAGCCGGGTCATAAACTTAAGTCTGTATGCCGATGAGGAATATATCAGTTCGTACACCGCCGACGGAATGATCATTGCAACCCCGACCGGGTCCACGGCTTATTCGCTGGCGGTTGGCGGGCCGATTCTGACTCCGAAGATGAATGCCATCGTAGTATCGCCGATTTCTCCGTTTTCGCTAACCAGTCGTCCGCTGGTATTCCCCAAGGATACGGCGCTGGAGATACGGATTCGATCAGAGCATGGCACGGCCAACCTGACCGTTGACGGGCAGGTGGCGACAGAATTTTCGGCGCACGGGACGGTGCGAATCAGGAAAGCGGATCATTGTGTCAAGTTCATCACGTTCGAGGAGAGCTCCTTTTTCAGCATTCTTCGTCAGAAACTGCACTGGGGCAAACAGCCGGTAGTGGATTTCAAGAAGGCGGACTTTTTCAGGAAGAAGTAGGGGGGAGGAGGAAAACTTTTACCCCAGTGTCCGATAGCGGGAGTAACTCAGTTGGCTAGAGTCATCCCGCCAAGGGCGGGATTGGTCGCAGGTTCGAGTCCTTCAAAAAGCAAAAATCCACTTGCTCCGAAATCCTACATTATATATATTCGGATTTCCCATAAGCGGGAGTAACTCAGTTGGCTAGAGTCACAGCCTTCCAAGCTGTTGGTCGCGGGTTCGAGTCCCGTCTCCCGCTTTAATTTCCCGGATTTTTCTTTGCCGGGTGAACTTTTTTGAAGATTTTTTGTTACTTCTGCCGGATGGCAGTGTTAAGACTGTATAATGATTGAGCACTGGGCTCAAGTCTTTCCGGGGCATGCCGATAACTTGACGGATATACCGGAGGGGCAATAATGGGCGCGGGACGATATTAGATTCCAGATCGAAACATTTCAGGGGTTTAAACAGCAAAATATCGCTTGACAAGGTTATTGCGCCTGCTATATTTAGGGCTCGCTTCGAGGGCGAGCTGCGCCTTTTTTTGTGGCTGGAAAAATATGGTAAGCCCAAGTAGCTCAGTTGGTAGAGCACATCCTTGGTAAGGATGAGGTCACCGGTTCAATCCCGGTCTTGGGCTGTTAAAATACTTTTTGGAGGAACGTCATGGCGAAGGAGAAATTTGTCAGGACGAAACCGCATGTTAATGTGGGGACGATAGGTCACGTCGATCACGGGAAGACGACTTTGACGGCGGCGATGACGATGATCTTGTCACGGAAGGGCTTG
>Ga0105093_10000167_pt1 | contig 24807 bp, 16 predicted proteins | sample PPLLak3March2015_2_FD_79111 | JGI IMG/M metagenome (GOLD analysis project Ga0105093, IMG submission 79111) | Freshwater sediment microbial communities from Prairie Pothole Lake near Jamestown, North Dakota, USA - PPLs Lake P8 Core (3) Depth... | ecosystem: Environmental > Aquatic > Freshwater >... | reverse complement strand
CCGGCAGATGGCGTGCTGCTCCCGATCCGGGTTGAGTTTGCGCCTGATGGCGATCAGTGTAATGTCATCGAATTGTTTCTTCCCCCCCATGAAATTCTGCAATTCAATATCGAGTTCGAAAAGCATGCTGAACAGGGAAGTCCAGGGAACCTGCAGGTATTTCAGGAATCTTGCCTCCGAGAACGATTGGTTCTCATTGTTCTGGGCATCCTTTACGCCGTCGGTGAATCCAACCAGGAAGTCACCCTTGTCCAGTTCGACCTGTTCCACCTCGATCCTTACATTCGGGAACAACCCGATGGCGGGGCCTGTAGGCATCAACCTTTGGATCGTTTTGCCTTCCTTATCCATAATAACGGGCGGTTCATGGCCTCCATTCACGTAGAACAATTTCCCGCTTTCCGGGTCCAATATCCCGAATAAGAGCGTGGCAAACATGTTGGAATTTCCATGGATTTCCGCGATGTAATTGTTCGTGTTCAGCACAATGTTCTTCAGCCGGCCTTCTGCAGTTTGCAGGTTGATTTCCGTTTTGCTGAAAGCGCGCAGCAGGCTTCGGAAAAGCACCATGAATAGGGCAGCCCCAACGCCTTTATCGCAGACATCCGCAATGACGAGGGCAACCAGTTTCGAGTTCTCGAATTGGAAAAAATCGTAAAAATCACCGGCAACCTGCCGGGCAGCTTCGAAGTGCGCCGAGATTTCCCAGCCAGGAATATCCGGGATGGCTTCAGGGAAAAAACCGGATTGGATCTGGCGACCGATCTCCAGGTCCCGTTCTGCGACATCCAGGGCTGTTTCCGTTTTGGCGAACAATTGGGCATTGTCGATGGCAGCAGCGATCTGACTGGCAATGATCTCGGCGAGTTTGATATCAGCCTCGCTGAAAATATGGTCGGGATCCAAGGCTGGCATGCCGATGGTGCCGATCGCGTTCCCGCGCGCCAATAGTGGGACGATCATGATCGCTTTCGTCCCGCGTGACTTGGAAAGTTTAGCCAGCAGTTCCATGCGCGGATCTGTTTGCGAATCTTGTATGACGACTGTCTTCTTTTTTTCGATCACTTCCTGGGATGACAGGTTCCCTTCGAGGGGCAACATGATGCCCAGCGCGCTCTCCTCTGTTGGATCTGCGGAGTGGAATGCAACCACCTCCAGGGATTTCCTGTCCTCGGTGATCAGGGCGATCCCGGCGTTTCGGATGGGGAATATCCGGGTTAATTCCACGCATAACGCCTGCAGGATGGCATGCAGGTTCAATGATTGGTTGCTGAGCGTTGCAATTCGGTTCAAGGCGGCCAGTTCCTGGGCGCGCGCTTCGAGATCATCTTTCGTTCGATGCAGGATTTCATCCGCTTTCACCCGGTTGGTAACATCTCTGAGCACTCCCCTGGCCCCAATGACGGTATTCCCTTCAATGATCGGTGACACGGTTGTTTCGCCTACGTGCGCCCTTCCATCCCGAGTGTGGTAGGAATACTGGAACAGCTCGACCGTCCTCTTTGTTTCCATCACCTTCCCGAAATTCAGGAAAACCTGACGGGCGGATTCCCGGTTGGTGAAGTGGCGGAAGTGCTTGCCCAGTACATCTTCTTTCCTCGAAAACCCCAGGTGCTCACAAAAAGCCTTGTTGATGTTGGTAACGTAACCGCGCACATCCACTTCGAAGTAATAATCCTTCAGCGTATCGAGGATGGATGCCAGGTTCTCTTTGGCCGTTGCCAGGTTATCCTCCGCTTGTTTCTGGTGGCTGATATCCATGAATTGGAGCATGCGGCCGGTATCGTGCCCATGTTTGTCCCATATGCCGGATATTCGCACTTCATATGAGTTCCCGTTCACTTGCAGCCTTGCAAACATATCCCGGCTGCCCCTATCGGGATTAGCCAGGCTGTGCAGGATTGTTCCCCGCATCTGCGGATCGTGGTTGAGTAATTCGGCAAGCGGCCGGCCACAAGGGTCCGGGGGATGCAACCCCAGGATTTCGATGGCCGCGGGATTGATATCCATGACCTTGTTTTCGAGATCCAGCACCATGACCCCGTTGGAAAGATGATCCACAATCGTTTCGTGGGCAGTCGGGACGATATCCAGCATGCGACCGGCGAAGATCGCCCAGGTAAAGGCGATGCCGGTGATCGTAAACGTGATCGGGGTGGGGTCTGGAAAGCCGGGGGGAAGCGGCCCAAAGATGTAAAGGATGTTACCGACCAGGGGGGTGATGACGCCGATAATCAGTCCATAGGCCTGGGTGCCATATTTCTTGAAATTCTTGAGCAGGACAAACCCCAGGAAGAGCATGCCCAAGGTGACCAGCAGGTACGAATACAGCGTATGGAACAAGAACAAGGGTCCCGAATCAGAAGCCAGGATCGAGAAGCCATTCAAGGTGATGATCCCGGAAGATGGGAAGAACAGCTTATGGTAGGGATTTGTCAGGATCGCCAGGATTGTCAGGCTGGGTGCTACAAAGAAAAGAAGATGCAACCTTTCCACCTGCTTGCGAAAGTATCCGGTAAATTTGACTGCCAGGAAGAACCAGGCAGTGGGGATGGTAACGATTGCGCCAAAAGCGACGCGGTGCCAGAATAACTGCCACGAGTGATCTGGACTGGCCAACTGGATGGCGTTCGCCAGCGACCAGAATGCCCCCGCAAACACCAGCAGCGATAACACATTGGATTCGGGCTTCTTCCTGGGGCGGCTTTGTACATATATCCCCAGCCAGATGGTGACTAAGGCGGGAATCAACTGCCAGATGAGGTAGGGATTCTCTTGAAATTCCATGATGCCATTATTATATGATAAAAAGGATAAAAAAGGGTTAATTAATTATACAGGATGACTTTTTGCTTGTCGAGTTTGAAAATCAAGAGGCGCCCTCACGGGCGCTCTTTTTTCGATATAGCCTGCCTTGTTTGGAACCAAGCTGGTCGTTCAGAAAGTTTACTTTTCTGGCTTCCAGATCATATTCCAGGGAAGATCCAAAACGGTAGGCGTGGATGTGTTCGTTGTAATTTCCGTGATTTGAGAAGCCCTCAAGGTTCCAAGTGCACCATCGGGGCCAACGTAATGTAGGGCGGCATCTTCGATCGACGCGTATGGGCCATCGGCGCCTCCCATGATGCCCAGAGTAATGATTGCGCCTTGTGTGCTTACAGCACAGACTGTATAACCGGATGGCGTGTTGATATTCATTCCCATAATGACGGCATCCCAACCATTGCTTTCGAGCATATAACATTGAAGGATGGCATGCCCATCGGAATCATCGACGCCGCGCTCATAGATAAGCCATGCTGGGGCGTACTCATTGTCGCCGCGTTCCCGGATATCATAAGCCTCGTCGTACATCATATTGTGGGCCATGAACTGACTGACTTGCTCAATGGTAACCAAACAGGGAAGGATTTCCTCGAAGGTATATTTCGTTCTTGCGCCAGCCGAGGTTGCATCGTCGCAGTAGTTGTTCGTGGGCGTGGCGCGCGGTGTCTCAGTAGGCTGCAACTGATAAGTGGCTGTGCCTATTGGTGGAAGTTCAGTGTTGGTGATTAAGTAAGGAAGACAACCGGTCGACAACAGGGTTATGAAAAGGATGAAGAGATTGACTTTTCTCATAGGAGCTCCTTTCCACGATCATTATCGCGCATTTTACACCAGCAGATCGGTTTCACTTGCTCTCTTTTCGCTTATTTCTTCCCTTACTCAGTATACTTCTTCTGCCACTCGAACAGCTTGTTCAACGCCTCGATGGGTGATAATGAGTTCACATCTATGTTCTTCAATTCATCCAATAGTGGGCTGGTTTCCGGGAAAAGTGCGGCTTGCTGGGCGGCATGTGGGCTGATCTTCACCGCCCGGCCGGATGATTTCTCCAATTCCTGCATGATCTCGTTCGCCCGCTGGATGACGGGGGTGGGGAGCCCGGCCAACTGGGCGACATGGATACCATACGATCGGTCAGCCCCTCCCGGAACGATTTTGTGCAGGAAAACAACCTTGCCATCCGCTTCGGTGACTGCCACGTTGTAATTCCGCACGCCTGGCAACAGATCTGAAAGTTGTGTCAATTCGTGATAGTGGGTGGCAAAGAGCGTTTTGGCGCGCAAGTGCGGGTGGTTGTGGATGTATTCCACCACAGCCCAGGCAATCGAAACTCCATCATATGTGCTGGTGCCGCGCCCGATCTCATCCAGGATGAGCAGGGATCGGTTCGTGGCATGGTGAAGGATGTTGGCAGCCTCCACCATCTCCACCATGAACGTGGACTGCCCGGCGTGGATCTCATCTTGAGCACCAATCCTCGTGAAGATACGATCCACCAGCCCTATCTTGGCTGATTCCGCAGGAACGAAGGAGCCCATCTGCGCCATCAGGGCGATCAACGCTGCCTGCCGCAGGTAAGTGGATTTGCCGGCCATATTGGGACCGGTGATGATACGGACGATCTCCCCCTTCTCGAAGATGATGTCATTGGGAACGAAGCGCTCTCCCTTGATGGTACGCTCCACCACCGGGTGTCGCCCTTCGCAGATATCGAGAACATCGCCTTCGTAAACCTCGGGCCGGGTGTAGCCTCCCAGGGCGGCGATCTCCGCCAATGATGACAACACATCAAGTTCCGCCAGTGTTCGTGCGGTATCCAGCAAGCGCACGGCGGATTTTGCCAGCGTGGCGCACACTTCCCTGAACAGGCGGAGTTCAATCTCGCGGATGCGATCCTCGGCATTCAAGACCAGGGTTTCGTATTCTTTCATTTCCGGGGTGATATAGCGCTCAGCGTTGACCAATGTCTGCTTGCGGATGTAATCCGATGGAACGTTGCCAACCTGTCCCTGCGAAACTTCGATATAGTAGCCGAATACTTTGTTATAGCCCACTTTCAGGGTTTTGATGCCTGTCCGTTTGCGCTCGGCCGGTTCGAGGTTATTGATCCATTCCCTGGCATGCCGGGATGCTTCAATAACGCCATCCAGTTCGGCAGAGTAACCGGGCTGGATGATACCCGTGTTCTGGAGCGTGGCAGGCGGGTCATCGTCAATTGCGGTTTGCAGCAGAGATAATTCTTCCAGGCAGGGATGGAGCAAATCCAATCGCAAAGGTTGCGGTTCAGGATTGCCCTTGTTGAAGAGCGATAGGATTGCCGGGATTCGTTGCAGTGTTTCCCGAATGGCTACCAGGTCGCGCGGCTGTGCATGGCCGGAGAGCACCCGGTTGGTCAGCCGTTCCAGGTCGTTCAACGGTTTGGCGGCCGAGCGTAATTCAGCGCGCAGCATCGAGTTGGAGAAGAAATATCCAACACCATCCTGCCGAACGCCGATCCCGTGAATATCGAGCAATGGTTGGCTGACCCATTGTCGCATCAGACGCTTGCCCATCGGTGTCACAGTTTGATCCAGGGTGCCCAGTAGGGAGCCGTTGGTTTCGCCGCGCAAGGTTTCGGTCAATTCCAGGTTCCTGCGCGTGGCAGCATCGAGCACCATGAACTCGGATGTGGAATACAACCGAAGGCCGGTCATCAATCCGAGCGCAGTTGGTTCAGTCTCTTTGATATATTGCAGGATGGCTCCGGCGGCGCGGATGGCTGTGGGTTTATCCTTCAATCCAAATCCATCCAGGGTGGTGACATTGAAATGGGTGAACAGGCTTTCCTGGCATTTGCCCGGTTCGAAACGCCAGGCAGGCCAGGCCGTCAGGTGGCCGTTTGCTCCATTGGCGAGGATCTGATTATCGGGATGGATGATTTCAGCCGGGCGCAAGCGCGTCAATTCAGCCCGAACGGCGGATTGGATGTCGGCGCTTTCCAGCACGGTCACCGCGAATTCGCCGGTGGTGATATCCGTAAAGGCTACACCGGCCTGGTCGCCATCCATTACAACTGCTGCCAGGTAGTTGTTCGAATCGCCAGGCAGCAGGCCAGGTTCGATGATCGTTCCTGGCGTAACCACGCGAACCACTTTGCGCGGGAAGATACCCTTGACCGGCTGGTCACCAACCTGTTCGCAGATGGCAACATGGTAGCCTTTTTCGATCAGGCGTGATAGATAATTCTCAGCAGCATGGTAGGGAATCCCGGCCAGGGGAGCACGAACGCCTTTGCCAATTGGGCGTGATGTAAGAACAATGTCCAGCTCGCGCGAAACGAGTTCAGCGTCCTGGTCGAAGGTTTCGTAGAAGTCACCCAGGCGGAAGAACAGGATCGCGTCCTGGTACTGCCGCTTGATTTCAAGATATTGTTGTCGAACAGGGGTTACGTCATCGCTCATGCAGACATTGTATGATTAGGCGGCGATTTGGGCAAGGGGGGAAGGAGAAATTAATGTCAAATTGATGGTGGACTGCCGGAAAACGGGATATAATATGTTCACTATATTCCCCAGAAACGGAGGCTTCACCCATGGCTAGTGTTACGTATGATCACGTTACAAAGGAATTCGGCAGTGTAGTTGCGGTCAATGACCTTGACTTCAAGATCGAAGACCAGGAATTCCTTGTCTTTGTTGGGCCATCCGGCTGCGGCAAGACGACCGCATTGCGCCTGTTGGCGGGTCTCGAAGAGATTACCAAGGGGCGTATCATGATTGGCGATCGCGTTGTCAATGATGTTCCGCCCAAAGACCGCGATATCGCGATGGTTTTTCAGTCCTATGCCTTGTATCCGCACTTGTCGGTATACGATAACCTGGCCTTTGGGCTGAAACTCCGCAAAACCCCCAAAGATGAAATCAAGCGCCGGGTTAACGAGGCGGCTGATATTCTGGGGATCGGGGATCTGCTCGACCGCAAACCCCGCCAGCTTTCCGGCGGTCAACGCCAGCGTGTTGCGGTGGGACGTGCCATCGTCCGGGAACCGAAGGTATTCCTCTTCGACGAACCGCTTTCCAACCTGGATGCCAAACTACGCGTGGCAATGCGTACGGAAATCAGCAAGCTCCATCACCGTCTCCAAACCACATTCATCTATGTGACGCATGATCAGATGGAAGCCATGACCATGGCGACCCGAATTGCGGTTATAAACAAGGGTATGCTCCAGCAGTTGGACACCCCCCAGGTGCTGTACGACAGCCCCGACAATATGTTTGTTGCTGGTTTCATTGGGTCGCCCGCGATGAATTTCTTCAAGGCACACCTGCGCAAGGATGGCAGTAAAGTCATGGTGGATGCAGGCGAATTTGCCGTTGCATTGACAGCCGAGCGCACCATGAAAGTTCAGGATCATATCGGAAAGCCAGTTGTTTTTGGCATCCGACCTGAAGACATCTATAACCCGAAGTTCACCCCTCCTGGCATCCATGCAGAAAATGTGGGAGCCAAGGTGGATGTGACCGAGTTAATGGGCAATGAAATCTTTATGTACCTGGCAAGTGGAGCGAATATCTTTGTGGCCCGCGTCGATCCACGCACCGATTTCAAGATTGGCGACAAGGTACAAGTTGCGTTCAACATGGATAAGTGCCACCTGTTCGATCCGGCAACTGAGCAGGCGATCTAATCATTCCGGTTGATATTTAACGCCGTGGAATCGCCGAGAAAACAATCTCTGCGGTCTCTGCGGCGATTTTTATTGAAGCATGAGGAGCATGAAAAAAATTATGGAAAGCTATAAGCTGGTTTTTCTTCGTCATGGTCAGAGTACCTGGAACCTGGAGAACCGTTTTACCGGCTGGACAGATGTAGGCCTCACGGAGCAGGGAGTGGAAGAGGCGCATTCGGCCGGGGAGTTGTTGCGCGAGGGGGGTTATACATTTGATATAGCTTACACATCTGTGTTGAAACGCGCTATTAAAACACTTTGGATTGTTTTGGAAGAAATGGAACTGGAGTGGATCCCGGTTGTGCGCGCTTGGCAATTGAATGAACGTCATTATGGGGCTCTCCAGGGATTGAATAAGGCTGAAATGGCCGAGAAGTTTGGAGACGCACAGGTCAAGATCTGGCGTCGCAGTTATGATACCCCTCCACCCGAATTGGAATGGGATGATGAGCGCCATCCTCGCTTTGATCCGCGCTATGCAAACCTGACAAAAGAGCAGTTGCCATCTACAGAATCGCTCAAAATAACGTTGGGTCGTGTTATGCCTTATTGGGAGGCTGTGCTTGCGCCTGCGATCAAATCGGGGCAGAGGTTGTTGGTCGCTGCGCATGGCAATAGTATCCGCGCCATGGTCAAATATCTGGATGGAATATCAGATGATGAGATCACAGAGTTGAACATTCCAACCGGTATCCCGCTCGTATACGAACTGGACCGGGAGTTGCGTCCGATAAACCGGTTCTACCTGGGTGATCCGGATGCTGCCCGGAAAGCTGCAGAGGCGGTTGCTGCCCAGGGGCGTGCAAAGTAAGTTTATTCCTCCTTCTCTTTTCTGGAGCTTGACCAGGTAGCCGCCCCGGCGATACCAAGGGCAAGCAAAACGATCAATGCTACCACCCCGATTCCCCAGGTGAGTGGCATTGTTGCATTAGGGGGGTTGGGCGTTATGGTTGGTGTCAGCGTGAGGGTGGTGGTGGAAGTTGGCCAGTGTGTGGCTGTGGGGCGGCGTGTGTTCGTTGGGGTGGGTAGGGTTGGTGTTGGTGTAAACGGCGGGATGATGATCAACTGATCATTGGGGAAGATCATGTTGCTGTTCAGGTTGTTAAGTCTTTTGATATCATCTTCACTGACACCGTAAGTCTGAGCAATTGACCATAGCGTATCGCCGGACCGGACGATGTGGATGACCGCGCCGTCATCCCTTGGCGTGGATGGTGCCAGGGTCATGGTTGGGGTTTTCGGCGGAGCAAGTATGCGCGCCGGGCTGGCGGTGAACCAGGCGGGAGGTTGGTCTGATGTTGCGAGGCTTGCATCCAGCGTGTAGAAAATGGTATTTCCCGATATGGCAATGCCTGCGCCTACATCGCGCAAAATGGAGGATAGCATCGTATTGCGGTGCAGAGCATCTCCCATCCAAAGAGAAATCACATCGGAAACCGAAAAATTGCCCGCAGCGACATTTTCAGAAAACCAACCGCCAAGCAACAAGTCTCCGGCAACGGGATAGCCTGCTGCCAGGGCGCGTTCGAATGGGCGGGAGCCATCCGCTCCTGTGTGTGTCCATGTACCTATCGATGCTTGGTATTCTGAATGCGCCTGAGCTACGGACATGAGTATTGGGTGAACGTTGTAAGCGGCCAGCCCATTGGCAGATCGCAATGCGTTCACTTCTACGATTAGATCATATGGGCTGGGTAGGGAGTTGGACGCAGGATAATTTGCGCTGTTCTGAACAAATGGGGGAATGTTTATGATCGAAGAGATGAAAATAATCGACAGCATTGCGGCAATTCTACGCATGTCAGGATTATACCGTTTGAACAGGCTATTTTTCACGATACTTCACAACAAAAATCACCGCTTGATGCGGTACATTTATCCATGTTTCTCTTGACAATACTCACATCATTCTTGCGAATGCTTCTGCTAAAATATGCAAGGAATCTACCGATCGGTAGGTGGAATCCATCTGTCGTTTAGTGTGTTCTGTCAAAGGATATTAAAAAATTTTACTTAATCGGAGGTGTTCATGCAAACAAAGACGTTTGAGATTCCCGCATTATACGGCGACCACCATGTGGTGGAGGTGCGCCGTATTTTGTTGGAAACCCCAGGCGTGAAGGATGTTTACGCCAGCAGTGCGTTTCGGGTAATAGAAGTTACGTACGACCCTAAAGAGATCAATGACTTGCAACTGGAAACAAAACTCCAGGATGCGGGCTATCTGGGGGATTGGTCCACGATGCGTGAGACGAATAAGGCGGTGGGCGTGGAGGGAGGTGGAAAGGTTGTTTTTCGCCATACTGCTTCCTATCAGACCACGCGCAAGGTAGTAAGTTTTTCCCGAAAAACAGAACATCAAGTAAGGCCCCTATGGCCGTGCCCAGGCATGGGTGTTTTGAAAACAATGGATGAATAGAGGTATTGAGGTGAATTATGGCTAAGAAACGAGAGCTTAACGAATATAGCACTGATCCTGCTACCCAACAGATGATCGCGCGTGCTGAGGAACTTGGCATCGAAACAGCTTTTACCCGCGCCGATGATATGGCAGCTTGCAACATCGGCGGGGCAGGGATGTGCTGTAAGAATTGCAGTATGGGTCCCTGTCGCTTGACAAAAGATGGTTCAGTGGGCGTATGTGGTGCCACAATCGATACCATCCAGGCGCGCAACCTGACGCGTGCCATTGCGGCGGGAGCGGCAGCGCACTCTGACCATGGGCGCGGCATGGCCATGACACTCAAGGCTGCTGCCAACGGTAAGGCTGAGGGATACTCCATCCGTGACGTTGCAAAACTTCGCACCATTGCTGCTTTGTATGATATCCCCATCGAGGGGCGTTCACCCGAAGAAATTGCGAATGATTTGGCGGATCTCTATCTCGCCCAGTTTGGGCAGCAGGAAGGGCGGGTTGTACTCACCAAGCGTGCCCCTGCCAAGCGTCAAAAGCGCTGGGAAGAAGCAGGGGTGGTGCCTCGCGGCATTGACCGTGAAATTGTCGAATGTCTACACCGCACCCATATTGGCGACGACCAGGACCCTGTTCATATCCTTCAACATGCAGTTCGTACTGCCCTTGGCGATGGCTGGGGTGGCAGCCTGCTTGCCACTGATATTTCCGATATTCTCTTCGGTACACCCGCCCCAATTTTAGGACAAGCGAATCTTGGTGTGCTAAAGAAAGATTATGTCAACGTGGTTGTGCATGGACATGAACCAACCCTCAGTGAAATGATCGTTGCTGCGTCCCAGCTGCCGGAAATCATCGAGTATGCACGCGATGCGGGCGCACGGGGCGTCAGCCTTTCGGGGATCTGTTGCACCGCCAATGAGATTCTCATGCGCCAGGGAGTTCCTGCTGCCGGCAACTTCCTCCAGCAGGAACTTTCGATTATGACGGGCGCAGTGGAAGCTATGGTGGTAGATGTTCAATGTATCATGCAGGCTTTGGTAGGGTTGGCACAGAACTTCCACACAAAGATTATCACAACCTCACCTAAAGTTAAGATTAAAGGTGCGACCCACATCGAGTTTGATGAACATCACGCGCTTACCATCGCCAAAGAAATCCTCAAAACAGCGATTGATAATTATAAACATCGCGGAGAGGTGCAAATCCCTGATGTGCGCGAAAACTTGATTCCGGGTTTCTCACACGAATATATCAACTACATGCTGGGCGGTTCGTATCGCGCTTCCTTCCGTCCATTGAATGACGCGATTATGAGCGGGCGCATCCGTGGGGTGGCGGCCATAGTGGGTTGCAACAATCCACGCAGCCAGCATGATTACCTGCATACGCATGTGACCAAAGAGTTGCTCAAGCAGGATGTACTGGTGGTAGAGACGGGTTGCGGCGCCATTGCATCAGCCAAGCAGGGGTTGATGTTGGGGGAAGCAGGCCTGGAGAAGGTAGGTCCCGGTTTGCGCGAGATCTGCGAGACGGTTGGGATTCCACCTGTTTTGCATATGGGCTCATGCGTTGACAACTCTCGCATACTCACCGTTCTGACACAGATGGTTGAGGAGGGCGGCCTCGGCGATGATATCGACCAGATTCCCGCTGTAGGTCTCGCGCCAGAATGGATGAGCGAAAAAGCGCTCTCAATTGGAACATACTGCATGGCATCGGGGGCATATGTTATCTTTGGCGGTACATCTCCTGTTGGCGGTATGCCAGACCGTGTCTCGGATAGCGATGTTGTTGCGAAATATATGAGCCAGGGTTGGGAAAAACTTTTCGGTGGCAAGCTGGAATTCATTCCCGATCCTGCTGAGATGATTAGAGCAACCTTGGAACATATCGACAAGAAACGCGCTGCCCTTGGTTTGCCGGAGTACGACCCGACACGCTTTGGCAAGAGTGGCGACACACGTATGCTTGAGTTTGAAAAGTTGTCCCTTTCCGAGCGTCGTGCCGCCATTTACGGAACAGCAGCAGATTAACGGAGGATAGCCTGATATGTCACGCTACATTGCTACTCGCGCCATCCGTGGCGCAAACGCCCTCGTTACCGAAGCCGAGATCATGCTCAATCGGGCATTGAAGGAAAAAGGGCCGGATATGCCTGTTACGTTCCCAAATACGGCTTATTATCTGCCTACCATACTGGGCATGACTGGACAACAGGTTGAAAAGCTTGGGCAACTCAAACCTGTTATGGAGCATGCCCGCGAGTTGGTGCACTTGATTCCATCCGATTCCAAGTGGACCCCTTACCTCGGTGAGACTCTGGATAGCGGGATGGCCACCTTGCTGGCGGCTGAAACCATCGAGACAATCCGCTTTGTTTATGGGCTACAACCCGAGTATTTCCCAGGATTCCAACTTGCTGGTGGGACATCCTATGGCGCCGAAGATGGGAAAGACCACCTCAACGGTCCCATCGATGACATCCAGTTGCGCTCATGGGGTATCCAATTGGTGGATGGCCGCATGCCTGGATTTGCCGCGATTGTTGGATGTGCCAAGTCGAATGAAGTGGCTGTAAGAATCGTTCGCGAATTGCAGCGCCGCAACATCCTGTGTTTCCTGAGCGGGAATGTGAATGGTCGAAGTATCATCCACCAGTTGCAGGAAGAAGGTGTTGAACTTGGATATGATACGTACACCGTTCCATTTGGAACGGACACCATCAGTGCCATATACGCCCTGGGCTTTGCCACCCGTTCAGCGCTGACCTTCGGTGGTCTCAAAGCCGGGATGGCGCGCGAAATCCTGCTTTATAACCGGGAGCGCGTTTTTGCTTTTGTGCTGGCGCTTGGAGAAGTGGATGATCTCAAGTACGCAGCTGCTGCTGGTGCCATCAATTTTGGTTTCCCGGTTATTGCGGATACAGTTATCCCTGAAATCCTGCCAACGGGTGTTACGACTTACGAGCATGTGGTATCGATGCCTTTTGATGAAATTGATGGCAAGGATGATCTGGAGCGTGCCGAGCGTATTGTCCAGAAGTGCATTGAAGTACGCGGCGTCAAGGTCAAGGTGTCCAACGTAGATGTACCTGTTCCGTACGGCTCTGCTTTTGAGGGTGAAGTGGTTCGCAAGGCAGACTTACGGATCGAGTTCGGTGGTAAATACTCGCGTTGTTACGAGTATTTACGCATGAAGAAACTGGACGAAGTAACCGATGGCAAGATCGAAGTGGTTGGCCCCGATTTCTCGAAAGTCGATCCGCAAGGCTCCATGGATATGGGGATCATTATCGAAGTGGCAGGACGCCAGATGCAGCAGGATTTCGAACCAGTTCTGGAACGCCAGGTACACTATTTTGTCAACGGCGCGTCCGGCATCCAGCATGTGGGGCAACGTGACATTGCCTGGATCCGGATTTCGAATGCCGCCGCAGATAAAGGTTTCAATCTGGAACATTTTGGGAAGATCCTTCACGCCCGTTTTCATGAGGATTTTGGCGCTATTGTGGATAAGGTTCAGGTAACGATAATAACCGATCCTGCCCAGCATGCGGAATGGTTGGAAAAGGCTCGCACAGCGTACGATTTCCGAAACAAACGCCTGGCAGACCTTACCGATGATAAAGTTGAGGAGTTCTACTCGTGCACGTTGTGCCAGTCATTTGCACCTAACCATGTCTGCGTGGTCAGTCCGCAACGATTGGGCCTGTGTGGAGCCTATAACTGGCTGGATTGTAAGGCATCCTTCAGCATCAATCCGACTGGACCGAACCAGCCCATCAAATTGGGCAGGATTGTCGATCCAGTCAAAGGGTACTGGGAAGGCATCAACGATTACGCCAAAGTCGGTTCTCATGGGGTTGTCCAGGAAGTAACCATGTATTCCATTATGGAAAACCCGATGACGGCTTGTGGCTGCTTCGAGTGCATCGTAATGCTCATCCCAGAGGCCAATGGCGTTATGGTTGTCTCCCGCGAGGATACCAGTATGACGCCGGCCGGTATGACCTTCAGTACACTGGCTGGTGTTGCGGGTGGTGGCTTGCAAACCCCGGGCGTGATGGGCGTGGGCAAGTTCTACCTGCTCAGCCCGAAGTTCATCTCTGCTGACGGTGGGTTCAAGCGGATTGTTTGGATGAGCAGTGTCCTCAAGGAGAGCATGGCGGAAGAGTTCAAGGCGGTGGCTGAACGTGAAGGCGATCCGGATCTATTGAATAAGATCGCTGATGAGCGGAATGTCACAACCGTTGATCAGTTACTGGCCTGGCTGGAGGAACACAGCCACCCGGCGCTGACAATGGATCCGATGTTCTAAGTTTAACAGGGACTAGGGATGTTATGCTAGTCCCTGTTAAACCCTTTCAGGGAAGTATGGTTGAAACACAATACGTTCGTGATTTAATGACTGTGGGGGTTCCTACTTGTAAGCGAGATACCCCCGTGGTGGAGATCGCTCGTTTTTTGGTAGACAATAATGTTGAAGGGATGTGTGTGCTGGATGATGATGGGAACGGTATCGGCTTGGTAGGAGTGGATCAGTTAGTGAAGGCCTATGTACGTAAGGAGATCCAGGAGTTGGTTGCTGAGGATGTTATGCGGGAAGGGATGCCAACCTTGCCGGCAGATATTCCCCTCAAATTGGCAGCTGAGTTCATGCGGGATCAAAATACAAGGATCGCATACTCGATTCATAATTCGGCTGGCACGATCTATCCTGCGGCATACATTACTTTTCGACACCTTGTACGATATCTTGCTGCTGAAAGCGATGAAGAACTGAAAGATCTGGGAATTCAGGCTCAAAGAGAATTGCCAGTGGAAGCATTTATCAAGCGGCGTGATTCCGCAAAGAAACGAAATTTAACCAATCGTTCATAAAAAAAAGGAGGAGCAAGTATATGCCTGTCGAAATTCCGAAGGACAAATGGCCTGGAAAAATCCGGGCGGTCACCCTTGGAGCAATAGCTGCTGAGGGGGGGACACGCGTAAAAACGGTTACGGTCGGCGGTCAGGCCTCATTACCGTTTATGCATTTTGAAACCCTCATGCCCAACAAGCCAGTTATCGCCATCGAAGTAAAGGACCGTAAGCCAGATGATTGGTCCAAGCTTCTCGAGGAGGCCTGGGGAGATGCCTTGAATGACCCGGGCGCCTGGGCAAAAGCCGCGGAGGTTGCCGGGGCGGATATCATAATGCTGGCGTTGAGTGTCACTGGAGCAGATGGAAAGCCTACAACTCCGGAAGTTGCGGTGGCAGCGGTCAAGGCCATTCTTGGGGCAACCGGCCTGCCCGTGATTGTCAATGGCCCTGGCCAGGTTGACCTGGATAACGAGTTGCTCGTTCCGGTTTCAGAGGCGACCAAGGGTGAGCGTATCGTTCTGGGTGTCTGTGAAGACAAGAACTACCGCACGATTGTCGCTACGGCCATGGCGAATGGGCATCTGGTCACCGCGCGCGCCCCAATGGATGTCAACCTGTCCAAGCAGTTGAACATCCTGATCAGCGATATGGGCATGCCGGCGGACCGTATCATCATGGATCCAACCACCGGGGCACTGGGTTACGGCATTGAGTATGGTTTCTCTGTAATGGAGCGTTTGCGCCTGGCAGCCCTCCAGGGTGATGCCATGACACAACAGCCCATGATCGTCACGCCCGGTTTCGAGGCTTGGAAAACCAAAGAGTCCAAAGTTGGCGAGGGTGTACCAGCCAGTTGGGGCGACTGGAAGGAGCGCGCCATCAACTGGGAAACCTTGACGGCCATAACGCTCGTCGAGTCAGGAGCCGATATCCTTGTTCTCCGCCATCCGGAAAGCGTCAAGCGCGTCAAGGCGGCCATTGAAGAGTTGGTGACGGTGTAGGAGGCAGCCATGGCACTCACTGGTATTCAAATCTACAAGTTATTACCCCAAACCAACTGCAAGGAATGTGGGTTTCCCACGTGCCTGGCATTTGCCATGAAACTGGCTGCCAAGCAGGCCGAGTTGACCGCCTGCCCCTATGTGACAGATAACTCGAAGAAACAGTTGGAAGAATCTTCTGCACCCCCCATTCGCCTGGTGACACTGAAAGCTGCTGGTGGCGAGGTCAAAGCCGGTAATGAGACGGTGCTCTTCCGCCACGAGAAGACCTTCTATAATCGCCCGGGTATTTTTGTGCAGGTCAAGGCGAGCGAAGGCGCGGATGCCATCAAGGCGAAGGTCTCGGCTGCTGATGCCTATTCCGTCAATTATGTCGGAATCGATTTGGCCGTCGATGGGTATGCCGTGATTGCGGATGGCGGCGATTTTGGCGCGGCTGTACAGGCTGTACGTGCCGTCAGCAAACGCCCTCTGATCTTGAGCGGCAAGAGCGCTGCGGACCTCGATCCGGTTTTGGCCATCCTGGCCGGTGAAAAACCGATGATCCACGGCGCGGATGCCACGAACTGGGATGCAATGGCTGATTTGGCCAAAAAAGCTGGCGCATCCCTGGCCCTGGTGGGTGACAATTTGGAAGCCTTGGCGGATCTGACAGAGAAGATCAAGGGAAAGGGTGTCGAAGAGATTGCCCTGGATTTCAAAGCGCCTGGAATGAGCCAGCATCTGGCCCTTTCTACCCAGGTGCGCCGCCTAGCCTTGAAGAATTTCCGTGCCTTGGGTTTCCCGATCATCTCATTTGCGGATGGCGATAACGGGCGCGATGCAGTTTTTGCTGCGCATGCAATTGCCAAGTATAGTGGTTTCATTGTTTTGCCGCGCTTTGCGCCAGAACTGCTCTATCCGTTGCTGGTTTTGCGACAAAACATCTACACCGATCCGCAAAAACCCATCCAGGTGCAGCCAGGTATCTATGAGATCAATCATCCCACAGCCGAAAGCCCGGTTCTGGTTACCACGAACTTCAGCATCACCTACTTCAGCGTTGCCAATGAAGTGGAGGGATCCGGCCAGCCAGCCTGGCTGGTGGTGTGCGATGCAGAAGGAATGTCCGTTTTGACGGCCTGGGCAGCTGGAAAGTTCGATGCCGAACGGATCGCCAAATCGATCAAGGAATTCGATGTAGCCAGCAAGGTGTCGAAGAGGCGTGTCGTATTGCCAGGCCATGTGGCCGTTCTTTCCGGTGAATTGGAGGCTGAACTGCCCGATTGGGAGATCAAAGTTGGCCCACGTGAAGCAGTGGATATCCCGTCGTTCATGAAACAGGCGCTGTAGGCGTTGGTTGAGTTGTGTAATAAGAGAGCAGGATAAAGAAACGAGGAATGCGTGACGAGTTACACTTGCTTTCGTTGCCCATTCCTCGTTACACTGTAACTGGGAATGCTTCAGGAGAATAGAACGACACCTTTAATTGTCGAACGGTTGAATGGTTGATGTCTGCATATAAAGTTACCTTCACAACTGAGGATGGCAAAGTGGCTCGGACTGAAATTCCGAGCGGCACTTTGCTGGTGGAGGCAGCGCGCCTCGCCGGTGTCGATATTGGCCAGCCATGTGGAGGTCAGGGGCGGTGCGGACGCTGTATCGTCCAGGTGATAGAGGGCAAGGTTCGCCGACGGAGTGAATTACGGTTAACCAACGAGGATGTTGCTGCCGGTTATGCCCTGGCCTGCCAGACGATTGCGGAAGGTGACCTAACCATCTCTGTTCCGAAACAGGAGACAGTTTCCCGACGGCTTACCTCCGACCGGACGGCGGCTGAAGTCAGAGTACCGGATCGATATGATTTCCATTGGTCACAAACCATCCGCAGGTATAACCTGACGCTTACTCCACCCAGTATGGATGACCAAACCGACGATTGGAGTCGATTGACAACCGCCTTGAGGATACAGGCTAACGTTCCTAGGGTCAGTGGTTCGGTGGCTTTCTTACAGAAGATTGGGGGAATATTGCGAGAGGGAGACTGGCGCGTACATGTCATCCTCGATACCGTGGCAGATGAGCCAGAAGCTCCTGCCCGCTTGATTGACCTGCGACCGGGTCATTATGAAGATAGCGACCCACTCTGGGCAGCCGCAATCGATATTGGCACAACCACCGTTTCGCTTTGGCTGGTTGACCTGGTGAATGGGCAGGTGAAGGCCCAAGTGGCAGAATATAACGGCCAGATTGTCCGTGGTGAAGATGTAATTTCGCGCATCATCTATGCCAGCAAAGATAGCGGTGGCGAGGAGTTACAGTCACGTGTCCTTGATACGATCAATGGGTTGTTGGATATTGCTTCAAAGCGGGTCAAAGCAACCCCGGCATCTATTATCAAGGCAACGGTTGTTGGGAATAGTACGATGATCCACCTGCTGTTGAAGATCCCCCCTGTAAGCATTCGGCTATCCCCATTCATTACTGCGGTGAACAACCCGCCTCCGACAACTGCGCATGAACTTGGACTTAATCTGGCTCATGATGCCACCGTGGATTGCCTGCCGGGCGTAGCCAGTTATGTGGGCGCAGATATCACAGCGGGCGTGCTGTCGAGCGGAACCGATGCCAGCGATGAAATTACGTTATTCCTCGATGTGGGTACCAATGGGGAGATCGTCCTGGGCAACCGCGATTGGCTGGTAACCTGCGCCTGTTCCGCCGGGCCAGCTTTCGAGGGCGCTGGCGTTTACAACGGCATGCGGGCGACTGATGGCGCGATCGAAGAGATTTGGATCAACAGCGAGACATTCGAGCCAGCCTATCGGGTCATTGGTGCATCGAAGCCGCGGGGGATCTGTGGGAGCGGACTGATCTCCTTGATGGCGGAGATGTTCCTGACCGGCCTCCTGGACAAGGGCGGGAATATCAACCTGAGTGCCAAGACCAACCGTGTCCGCCGGGGCGAACACGGGAGTGAATACGTGGTTGCCTGGGCTACAGAAACAGCATCGGACGAGGATATCGTGATCCGTCATGTAGATGTGGACAACCTTTTACGAGCGAAGGCGGCCATATATGCAGGCTACCATGTGCTGGCAGAGCAGGTTGGTGTGCCAATGGAATCCATCCAGAAGATGTTGGTTGGCGGCTCGTTCGGAAAATATATAAATGTTGAAAAGGCTGTTCAGATTGGCCTCCTGCCCGATATGCCATGGGAGCGATTCGAGTTCCTGGGAAATACTGCTGTAAAAGGCGCATATTACGCTTTGCTTGATCGGCAATCCCGTGAGCGTGTGCAGGCGATTGCTGAACGGATGACGTACATCGAACTATCGGCGGACAACACTTTCTATGAAGCGTTCATGTCGGCAATGTTCCTGCCGCATACCGACCTGGCGCGTTTTCCCAGTGTTACTTCGATCCTGGAAAGTAGATAGAAAAGGAGAGATCATGTTACCAGAACAAATCCGGAATTTCAGGGATATGGTGACCTTGCGGGACGGGACCGGCGTCTTGCTCCGCCCAATGGTTGCAACGGACCGCCATCACCTTGAAGAATTGTTCAATGCCATTACGGACGAGGATTTGCACTTTTTCCGGCATAATGTCAAGGACCCTGCCCTGCTTCAATCATGGTGTGATGATTTGAACTACGATCGTGTTTTGCCTTTATTGGCGTTGGTCAAGGAACGTAACGTAGGGATCGTTACATTGCACTTCTTCCAGGGTTCGAAGCGCCATGTCGGTGAAATTCGCCTCTTCCTCGCCAAAGATTACCGCAAGCGCGGACTGGGGATTAAAATGGCACGTGCCATGATCGATCTGGCTCGCAAACAGGGGCTGCGCATCCTAATCGGTGAAATTGTTGCCGATCAGCCAAAAGTTGTGCGCGCATTCGAGCAATTGGGTTTCAAAGCCCAATGTACATTGGAAGATTTCTTTATGTTCCCGGATGGAGATACGACCGATGTCGTATTTGTAATGCTTTCGCTCGTTCCGAAAGTCGATGAATTCTAAGAAAGAACCTATTCAAGTACCTTCTCAATAAATAGGGGAAGATGGGGGGTGTGTGGGCGGCGAAGCTGCCCACACACCCCCCGCCCCCCAAGTTATTGAGATGATACCTATTCTATTCCCAAAAGGAGGAGGCTGTTATGTACATCATAGGTGAAAATATCCACATTCTCTCTGACAAGGTCAAGGAGGCCTTGAACAACAGGGACCGTGAGTTTTTCATGGATCTGGCGGTCAAGCAAGTCGAGGCCGGCGCCAACTCGGTTGATGTCAACCTTGGTCCACGCAAGAAGGATTATGCAGAAATCATACCGTGGATCTATGAAGCAATCGAGACGGTTGTCGATGTTCCGTTGTGCATCGACAGCACGAATATCGACGCCATCGAGGCTGCCCTGAAGACCATCAAAAAGGCACAGCCCATCATCAACTCGACCTCTGCCGAACCGGAGCGCCTGGAAAAACTCCCGCTGCTTGCCAAGAAATACAATGCCAAGCTGATTGCCCTAACCATGCGTACCGAGGGCATTCCAGTGGATGCGGATGCGCGCGTCAATATTGCTGTTGAGGCGTTAATCCCGCGGATGTTGGAGATTGATTTTCCGATATCCGATTTGATCATTGACCCATTGGTATTGACAGTCTCGGGTTGCCAGGAATATTGTCCGCATCTGATTGAAGCTGTTAGAACCTTGCAGTATGCCTGGGATCCTGCACCAAACATCTCGGTTGGATTATCGAATGTCTCGAATGCTGTACCGAATGAAAATCGTCCATTGATCAACCGCGTCTACCTGGCAATGCTGATGGGCGTTGGCCTGCAAATGATGATTGCCAATCCATTGGATCAACCACAGAATGATGTGATCCGCTGGATCGAAACGAAGGATCAATCCACTCCGCTTAGCCGGCTCTACAACAAGATCGCCAACCGGATCGCTGCCAGTGAAGAGCCACAACGGGAAGACTTTGATTTGAGCGATCCAGAGCAGAGTGCTATCTGGAAGACGGTTCAAATCCTGCTCAATAAGGTTATTTATGCCGAGGGTTATTTAAGTCAGTGATCGATGGAAGGGTTTGTGCATCGATTGCTGGTTATGGACACCATCTAAAAAGGAGATCATATGTCAGAACAGAAAATGAACGTTGATCAGCTTCTGGCCAAGGCTACCAAACCAGCCTCGGACGCCATGAAGCTTCACCCGTTCTACCGGGGGAAGGTTGAGACTGCGCTCAAGTGCACGGTGCGCAGCTTTAACGATTTCGCCATCTGGTATACCCCTGGCGTGGCCGCTCCATGCAAGGCAATCGCTGCAGATCCCGAACTGGTGTATGAACACACCAACAAGTGGAATACCGTAATCGTGGTCAGTGATGGAACTCGCGTTCTTGGCCTTGGCGATATCGGACCGAAGGCAGGTTTACCTGTCATGGAGGGGAAAGCCCTGCTCTACAAATACCTGGGTGGGGTGGATGGTGTAGCGATCATGCTCGACACGAAAGATCCGGATGCCATCATCAACACCGTATTGATGTTACAGCCTGGCTTTGGCGGCGTGAATCTGGAAGATATTTCAAACCCGAAATGCTTCTATATCCTGGATACATTGCGGGAAAAAGCCGAGATACCGGTTTGGCACGACGATCAGCAGGGTACTGCCACGGTCACTCTGGCTGGCCTAATCAATGCACTCAAAGTTGTCAATAAAAAGTTAAGCGAAGTCAAGATCACCTTTATAGGTACTGGTGCATCGAACGTAGCTATTTCGCGTCTGGTATTCAACTGGGGCGCAGATCCAGCCAAGTGCACCATGGTGGACAGCAAGGGCATCCTCGGCAAACATCGCAAGGATATCGAGATGCGAAAGGCCGAGTATGTCGATAAATGGAAATTGTGCAATATCACCAATGCCGAAGGCCGCGAAGGAGATATCCCCGAAGCTATGAAGGGCGCAGATGTGGTCATTGCCTTGTCCAAGTCTGGCCCGGGTGTAATCCAGCCGGAATGGATCAAGGCCATGAATAAGGATTCCATTGTTTTTGCCTGTGCCAATCCGGTACCTGAAATCTGGCCGTGGGAGGCTAAAGAAGCGGGTGCGGCCATCGTTGCCACTGGACGTTCTGACTTCCCGAACCAGGTTAATAACTCACTAGGCTTTCCCGGCATCTTTCGTGGAACATTGGATGTACGTGCGCGTACGATCACGGACGAGATGTGCTTTGCTGCTGCCCAGGCAATGGCGGACCATGTTGGCGACAAACTGGATGATGAACACATCCTGCCAAATATGGATGATTGGGAAGTATTCCCGCGCGAGGCAGCCGCCGTGGCAATGAAAGCAATTGAACAGGGACTGGCTCGTATCCCTATGACTTATGAGCAAGAATTTGAGAATGCTACCAGGATCATCAAGCGATCCCGCGATTTGACCAAGATGATGATGGAAAAGGGTTTCATCCCTGCTCCACCGGAAGATGATACACAGCACGATATTGACATCGAAACGGTGAAAGCGGGCTTGGAGTCATAAACCCAGGCATTCGAACCGATACCTCGTTCTTCAAGGATAAGGAGAGCTTATGTATGACCTAATTGTGATCGGCGGTGGGCCGGCTGGCCTGACTTCAGCCATTTATGCAATCCGCAAGCGCTTGAATGTTCTATTGCTGAGCAAGGATCTCGGCGGAAAAACCAATTATCACCTGGCATTACCTTGGATACAGGATTACCAAGTTATTCGCGGCCTGGAAGTAATCAATAAATTCCGCAGCGAGTTGGAATACCTGGATTTTGCCCGCAAGATGGAAAGCGTCGAAAAAGTAACGAAAATCGATGACCATTTTGTGGTGGAAACCAAGAACGGTGAAAAATTGGAGGCCAAAGCAATCATCGTCGCGACTGGAGCAAGACAGGTGCGGATGGATGTGCCAGGGGAGAAAGAGTACACCATGAAAGGGTTGTGCTATTCCGCCCTCTCGTATGGCCCGCTGTGCATCGATCGGACGACGATTGTCATTGGCGATGATGATCTTGCCGTGCGATCAGCTGGCGAGGTATCTACTGTCGCCAAACAGGTGTATGTTGTTTGCAAGACCGGGAAAGCCCTCGATACCCCATTGGGAAAGAAGTTGCAATCTGCCAAGAATGTAACCATTCTGAAGGGTTATGAGGTGCTGGAGGTCAAGGGTGATGAATATGCACGTAGCATTGTTTTAAAAGGCCCTGATGGCGCAACCCGGGAGATCGAAGCCGATACCATGTTTGTAGAGCAGGCGCTGACGCCAATGTCGCAAATGGTAGCTGGCTTGGTCAAGCTGGATGATCGAGGGCGGATCATAGTAGATTGTGCCAACCGAACCAATGTGCCCGGTATTTTTGCTGCCGGAGATGTCACCAACACATATGCCGAGCAGGTTCTAGTAGCTGTTGGAGAAGGCGCCAAGGCTGCGCTCAGTGCGTACGAATATCTATTGCCAGAGTTATAACATCCAGAAAGTGGGTGGATTCTGATCCATCCACTTTACTATTTTTACGGAGGTATCTATGCCTGTATTTACTCCAAGTCGCCGATGGCAGCCGCCTTTCATGGCCTTCAAGCGGGAGAAATTCAGCCGCCGTCTCCTTGCTTCGATTGAGAAGGTGGTAAAGGGACCACTGTTTGGCTGCCGAATGTGTGGGAACTGCCTGTTGCAGGAAACTGCTTTTATCTGTCCAATGGAGTGCCCGAAAGGTGTTCGGAATGGACCCTGCGGTGGCTCAACCCAGGAAAAATGCTATGTCGATGAGACACGTCCATGCATGTGGTACCAGATTTATGATCGTGCCTTCCGCATGGGTCGCCAGGAGATGCTGTTGGAAGTTCTCCCGCCACTCGATTGGGACAAAGCTGGTACGGAAACTTGGGGGGATGTTGCCCGGCAGGTTAAGAAAGTGGGTACTGGTAAGGTTGTGAAGGGTCTGCTCAACGGGGATGCCGCAACCCGTACCACTACCTGGGATATGATCTTCCGGCCGGTGCGCCAACCTGAGTGGTGGCAAGGTGATGCAGAATATCACCCGCCGAAGTATGAAGAGCCTGTATCTGAGTTGGAAAGGCGCCTTAAAGCCGGTGAATTCGTTGTTACATCAGAAGTTGCCCCACCAATGACGGTCTCCACGAACAAGCTATGCTCCAATATTGAAGTTGTAAAGCCTTATGCAGTGGCCATCAACTTCACGGATTGTCCTTCGGCGACCCCGCGCATGTCATCCTGGGCTTGTTCGACGATGGCAATCCAGAATGGCGCCGAACCAGTTATGCAGATTGCCGCCCGTGACCGGACGAGGATCGGGTTGCAGGCGGAGGTGTTGGGGGCAAATGCCCTGGGCGTACGGAATATTCTGTGCTTGTCTGGTGACAGCATGAGTATGGCTCCTGATCCGCGCGGGCGGATGGATATCGTTGACCTGGATTCGATCCAGATGTTATGGATCCTGCGCCGCATGCGCGACGAAGGGAAATACCTCGATGGACGTAATATAAAATTCCCGCCAAAGTACTTCCTGGGTGCAGCCGGGTCTCCCTTTGCATCCGAGCCACGCTTCCAGGCCATCCGTGAACACAAAAAGGTTAATGCGGGGGCGCAGTTCTTCCAAACCAACCTGGTTTATGATGCCGATGGATTGGATATCTGGTTGAACGAACTTGCCAAGCGCAATATCCTGGATAAGGTATATATTTTGATTGGCGTTACACCGCTCAAGAGCTTTAAGGTGGCGAAGTACATGAATGAGGAAGTGCCTGGTGTGAGCATACCTGATTCCTTGATGAAGCGTATGGAGGCTGCTGAGGCCGCTGGAAATGCAGAGGAAGAAGGCGTTCAGATTGCATTGGAATTGATGGAAAAGATCAAAACAAAGCAGGGAGTGAACGGTTTCCACCTGATGGCGGTCGGTTGGGAAGAGATTGTCCCGCGCATTGTAACGGAAGCGGGCTTGCTTCCCAAGGATTTCGT
>Ga0105093_10000165_pt1 | contig 24933 bp, 24 predicted proteins | sample PPLLak3March2015_2_FD_79111 | JGI IMG/M metagenome (GOLD analysis project Ga0105093, IMG submission 79111) | Freshwater sediment microbial communities from Prairie Pothole Lake near Jamestown, North Dakota, USA - PPLs Lake P8 Core (3) Depth... | ecosystem: Environmental > Aquatic > Freshwater >... | reverse complement strand
CATAAATAGGAATGGTATTGCGGTCGTTGTTTTTGCCGAGGTGGCTCAGACCGGTACGGCGCGAGCCTGGAAAGCTCGTGGGGCTTCGGCTCCGCAGGAGTTCAAATCTCCTCCTCGGCGTTCTAATTCAGGGAGTCAACTGATTAAAATTGAAGAAAAAAGGCTAATAAAAGTATATCTAAAAATATATACTTTTGTAATTCTTATCATATATTTTTGATGAACGATAGTGGCAATGATTAATATATTACTTCAGCATAAGCCCGCAGAAGACCATGAACAGTTTCATCCTCCAAACAAGCCTCTTCATAGGTATTATCCCCGCCTTGATCTTCTTATATATCGGGTTAAAAGGATTTGAAGGGAAATTTAAAGATAAAATCATTTTCTTAACATTCATCGTTGGAATCATCATTGGAACAATCTCAGTAGCAATTGAATATTTTACACAAGCGGTTGGTCTTATTTATATCATCCTTTTTCCAGTTCTTGAACAACTTTTCAAAACCATTATACTGAACTTAGGACGATTCCATGAGAAACAAGAAACAACAATCTATGGTTTTTCACTAGGGCTTGGGTTTGGGTCAGTGTTCACCCCTGCGGCCATCATTCAATTTGATGAACCAAACCTGGCATTTATCGCAGCAATCATTGGCTCCCTTGGAATTATCCTCTTCCACGGTGCGACCGGGATACTCATCGGATATGGAGTATACACAAACAAACTAACGAAATATCTCACCATCGCAATACTCCTCCACCTCGTCATAACAGGAGTCATTCTAGTTACAAATCTCTTTCAAATAAGCTATCTACAAATCCTACTCGTTATCTACGGCATCATTTTATTCTGGTATACCACAAAAAGAATCATGCCTCGGATATTAGAAGAAGGTCAACGGCGAAAAAGAACACAAAAAGAAATAGAAATAAAAAGCAAATAACTATTACGACATAAAAAACAGGTGAAAGAGATGGTGACATCAATACCAACTGAAAGTTCCATAAATGATTATTACCCAGATCAACCCCAACAACCAAAACAACCCAGTTCCAAACCACTCATCGCGGGTATCTTTTTAATCATCGCAGGCCTCTTAGGATTACTCACGTGGGCTTCAGCATTAGCACTTGACATATCAATGATCCAAAACGTGCTTCCAGCAGAATCCCCCATCACCGCAGAACAACTCCAATCGTTTCTGACAACCTGTGGTATTATCGGAGCGGTGCTATCAATCTTTACCCTGGTAGGTGGTATCGTCGCCATGAGACGAAAATCATGGGGGCTTGCTGTCATCGGGGGCATCCTTGGACTCTTCACCATCGGTCCAATGCTACTCGGAAGCATTATTTCCCTCATAGGCCTCATCATTGTAGCAATCTCAAGAAACGATTTCCAATAAACATACATTCTGCAGCATGAGGAAATCAACTCATTTTCAACAAAAGAGAAAAGAGATTTATCTGTTCATACATCTGTTTTTGAACACGCCTATGTTGTCTCAGTTTTTTTGAAAATATGTAATGAACGAATCTCATCATAGATGATTCCAAGAGCAACACCACAAATCATCCCCGCAGGAAAACCGGTCAGAAACCGAACAACATTTGAACTTTCCCAGAACCCAAAAAGCTGCCCTACCCCGTCAACTCCCAACGGTATAATAGAAAGAATAATCGCTACGAAAAATTTCTCATTTAACTCAATAGTATAGAAAACCATAAGCCCAAGCCCGACAGCTAGCCCAAACCAAATGGCGGTGCATCGAGTACAAAACGGCATCTGATTGCCATTGACAAACAAAGAACGCTCAGCTTTCTGATGACAAAGTCGGTCACCGATAGAATAGACAACATTCCAGGGAAAAGATAAATCTTTGATAGCAGCATCATTATCTACAGACCCCACAACACCAGAAAAATCAGTTATAGAACCAGCGGGTAAAACGAGTGGTGCGAGAAACAGGAGAAGAACCCAGATCATATAAAGTAAAAAAAAGGCAAAAAAAAGACTATGAAAGGGGCGTATTCGACGTTTCATTGGTCATCCTACCCATAGAAATGGTTTGTATTCAATATTAGACCAAGAGCAGGGCATCATATTTAAATATGATATGTTTATTCTCGATACCCTAGGCGATAACCGATGACGCGATTCCCTGAAGCTGAAAGCCGATTATTAAACAAGAAAATCTGCATGAAATGCGGTGCATCCAACGCAGCAAAAGCAGAACGATGCCGGCGATGCAAATCAACCGAACTGCGTGTAAAAGCAAAAGAAGGCAGAGGGCAATAGAATCAAACCAGTATCTTTAAAAACAAGATACCTCTTTTTGGTTGAAACAGTGAAAAGGCTATGCCAGAGACAAAAGTAAAAAAAAGCGACGATTTCAACGAATGGTACAACGAAATCGTTGAACTTGCTGACTTATGCGATAAACGCTATCCGATCAAAGGAATGAACATCTGGAGACCCTATGGTTGGAAACTGATGAACCATGTCGACCGTCTCATCAGAGATGAGATGATACTCACCAACCATCAAGAAGTCTGTTTCCCCCTATTAATCCCTGAATCGTTCTTCAAAAAAGAAGAAGAACATATCGAAGGATTCGGAAAAGAAGTCTTCTGGGTCACCCACGCTGGCGTCAACCAACTGGAAGAGCGATGGCTTCTTCGACCGACATCAGAAACCGCGATGTATCCGATCTTCTCACTGTGGATCCGTTCCCATACTGATTTACCATTAAAAACCTTCCAAATCGTCAATACCTTCCGGTACGAAACGAAACAGACACGAGCATTCATCCGTGTTCGAGAGATCCATTTCTTCGAGGCACATACCTGCCATGTTGATTTTGCGGATGCAGAACGACAGATAAAAGAAGACAAGGAAATCGCACACCGCCTCTTACATAAACTCTGTCTGCCCTATGTATTTAGCAAACGACCGGAGTGGGATAAATTCGCCGGGGCATACTATACCATCAGTATAGACGTGCTGATGCCATCTGGGAGAACCCTTCAGATAGGGTCGATTCACCAATACCGTGATAATTTTGCTAAACCCTATGAGATCTCCTATGAAACAGAGAAAGGAGATCATGCGTTCTGTCATCAAACCACCTATGGGATGAGCGAGCGATTACTTGGAGCACTCATCGGTGTTCATGGGGATAATAAAGGACTAATCATGCCCCCTGAAGTAGCACCTCTTCAAATTGTTATCATCCCTATCATCTTCAAAGGAAAAGAACACGCTGTTCTGGAAGCAAGCACGACGTTGCACAAGAAATTAATTCAAGAGAATATACGATCCTTTATCGATGACCGGGAAATAACACCAGGAAACAAATACTACGACTGGGAGTTAAAAGGAGTACCACTACGAATAGAGATTGGACCAAAGGACGTGGAAAAAAACGAACTGACACTCGTACGAAGGGATAGTGGTAAAAAGAAATCAGTCTCCCTTAAAGACGCAGAAAAGACAATCAAAACAGAGCTACAAGACCTTGAACAATCTCTCTATGCGAACGCAGAAAAACTGCTCAAAGAAAACATGCATTGTGTCTTAACAATAGAGGAAGCGAAACAAAAAACCGGTATTGTCGCCCTCCCCTGGTGCGGCAATAAAGACTGTGCGTTAGAAATAGAAAATGTTTTAGAGGGGAATACATTAGGGGAGCCCATTGAAAACGCAGAGTGTTCGGAGCACTGTCCTGTGTGCGGATTACCTGCGAAAACATGGATGAGATATGCGAAATCATATTGAGGTGAAGAAAAAATGAGTGGAAGAATTGTAGGGTTTTTACGAGAATATGTCCTTGTACTAAGCATTCTGATACTAATCCCAGCTGCACTCTTCATTTTCATGGGTGTGGTATATCTCTTTTTTATTGGTATCGCAGAACCAGTAACCTCACCGATACATTTCATTAAAGATCCAGTTGGCATCTGGAATGATTATATCCTCGTTGCAGGGTTAATTATCCTTGGAATCGGTGTGTACTATCTGTATAGCTACCGGACAAAACGCAAATATGTCCTTGAAGAGTTAAAAACCGATAAACGATCAGAAATCCTAAAGAAACGAACCAAGATGGAAAGCACAGTCAAGCATCTTCCTTCGAAATATCAAAAGATGCTGTCTGACAAAGAAGAAGAATTCAACATCCGTTGATCTTACCGTCATGGCCGAGAAGAACCCACTCTCTTTTTTTTATGTTGTTCTTGTTGAGCCAAAGAATAGCGGTAATGTTGGTGCAGTTGCTCGAGCGATGATGAACTTTGATGTTGAACATCTCTATCTTGTCAACCCCTGCGAACTGGATAACGTCTGTTATGCGCGTGCGATGCATGCAACAAAAATCCTTGACAATGCAAAAACGTTCAGTAGCTTTGAGGATGCGATAAAAAACCTTGATTTCCTTGTTGCAACCTCATCTATTGAGTCAAAAACAGATAAACGACATCTGAGAAATCCTGTACTTCTTGAGGATTTTTCAAAAACGATCTTCGATGTAAAAGGAAAGGTCGGACTCTTTTTTGGAAGGGAAGATTACGGGTTGTTTAACGAGGAGATCGCCACCTGTGATATAATGCTAAAGATCCCGACAAGTGATTCCTATCCATCGCTGAATCTTTCCCATGCGGTGACGATTGTTTTATATTCGATATATCTGAGGAAAGCATGCATCCCTGAGCGTCGTAGAGCGATTGGATCTCTTGAAAAACAGAAATTATATGAATTCTTCGCCCAACTCCTTGATGACATCGACTACCAACCGCATAAAAAAGAACATACGAAGATACTGTTTAAACGTCTCATGGGACGAGCGATACCTTCCAAGTGGGAATATCATACACTCATGGGTGTCTTGAGTAAAACCCTTGGAAAAATCAAACAAAAGGAAAGAAAATAAGGATCTTAGATTGTTTCAATATTAAATAGAACCTTAGAATTTTTCAGTGCAGCATGGACTTTATCTGCAAAAAAGATGAGTTCATTAATGTCGGCTTTTTCTTTTCCCCAATCGAACACAAAATCATAATTACCCTTTGTCGCCTTAAAACCCATGTTCAGTAACTGGTTTTTTATTTCGGATGGAGCAACTCCTTCACTGTTGAACATAACCTGGATATATGTTTTCATGCGGTTCACTTCAAGATAAGGATTCATTATGAGTATTAAATCATTACGATATAATCCTTGATGATAATAAGGAGAAAAACAGGGGGTCTTACTCCACTCCAAACGGAATGGGAGCAAAGGAGAGGATAAAGATGATAAGAATTGCTAGACCAAGAAGTTTCCGTCTTGTATCCAGGGGTGTTATCTCATTGAGAGGTGGTTGATGCTGTGTACCAATGAATAGTAAAATGATGATTGCGAACATTAACCACCCTGTGTAAAAAAAACTCAATCCAGCTAGGACAAAGATAACTATCCAACTGACGTATTTATGTTTCTCCTTTAATATCGCTCGTGCGACATGCCCTCCGTCAAGTTGACCTGCGGGTAACAGGTTTACTGCTGTCAGGAAGATACCCACCCACCCTGCAAACAGCGTCGGATGTATCACATAGTCCCCCGAGATGGAAAAAAGGTTTTGCATCCATTGGAGCAGTAACGGTGGAATCAGAGAGATATTTGCTCCGTTCGATGGGATGGGGATTGGTTGTTGCTGCATCAGGAAGAAACCTATCAATGATACGGGGATGGCGACCAGAAATCCACACAGTGGACCTGCGACACCGATATCTAGTAACGCTTTCCTATTTGGGATAGGTTCTCTAGTTGAGATCAATGCTCCAAAGGTTCCAAGGAGAAATGGTGGCGGGAGGGGGATAAAAAACGGTAACGATGCATCGACATGATGTTTTTTTGATGCATAGTAATGTCCCATCTCATGGACACCAAGGATTAAAAGTAAAGGTATAGAAAAGAAGATAAAGCCTTGCCAGAGGTATGAGAAAGAAACCATGTTCATCCAATCAACCTGATCGATATCTACCCATTGCAGAGCACCAGCAAGGGTGGTGGTAAACACTGTTGCCACCAACAGGATAACATTTACCCATACCGACCTGCGTTTCTTACTTTGAGGTTTTTTTACGACATAGATGATAGATTCTCCATGTTCGTTCTTTATCATGGGAATATACTGCTTTTCTAATAACGTTTGACGAAGAGATTCGAATTTTTCTTCCAGGGTCTCTTCATCGATGCGACAGAAAAATGCGACTGTGTTGATGTTTGATTTCATGTCGTAGAAGGGAAAGCGTTGACCGACCTCCCGCTGTAATAATTCAAGATCGAATGGTGATTCGACGGGTATTTGGTTAGGATTACTCCACGTATCCGGCATGCTGTCTGCCAGGATATTGTCATCGTTTTATAAAGCCTTCGCAGAAAAGATACACTGATGAAAAAATCGATACGTATCTCTTCTCCTATGCTTTTTTTTGTTTTTTCTTTCTTAAGTCATTGTAGCATCATTTGTGAATTTACTCCGAAATGTTAATGAACAAAAAGACCTATTACCTTTGCCGGAGGGTAGATGCGATCTGTGCTGAAGTGAGGTATGTGCTAAATGGTTTTTTTAAAAGAGGAGAAAAAAGAAGTTAACACAATGCTTGGGAATCCGAGGAGTAATCGACAGGTTCCTCCGAGAAAGAAAAAGAAACTGTACATTGGATTCGGTCGGAAAAGAAATAATCAGCATCTACCGATAAAATCGAAGACAATCCCTGGTGTTCCCCGCAGGGTACAGCTCATGCATACCCCCGCTAGCCATTCTTCTAAGGAAAAGTCTGTTCAACTGCATGAGACCATCGACCAATTCTTAGAAAAGTTAGAAAATCAACACTTTTATGAGATTATTTCCGAATTTGAGAAAATTCCTGTTCAAGACCAAGGTCTAAAGAGTGACCAGGGACGTATAAAAGAGGAAGAACCTAGGATTACACAGGATGAAGGAGAGGAGTTGCGTGACGAAATTGAAATCAGAAACCGACTTCTTGACGACCTGGAGCATCAAATCCTCGAACGACAAACACAATTGGTCCAAAAAACAGAGATAATCATGCGGTTACAAAACGAGTTGGAGAAAAGAGACCAGGCGTTTAAAGTGGTAAAAAATGAATTAGAGGAAAAAACCGAAGAATCAAGAACACTTCAGCAGGATATCAAGCAAAGAGATACAATTATTAAGGATATCAAAGGACAACTGATTGAAAAACAAACGTGGATCGTGGAAAATAATCATTTTACCGAGCAGCTGAGCAGAGAACTGGAGCATAACAATCGACTGACCAGAAAGATTCAAGAAGAGCTGCAAAGGAAAAATGATGAATTTACCATCTCTCTCAAAGAAGTTGGGGAAAAGACAGGTGAGATAGAGGAATTGGAGCGGGAAATCACTTCACGGAACGAAATTATTGATACTCTTGAAAAACAATTGGAGAACCAGCAACTATTCGTCTTAGAGAAAACGGAAATGGTTGGCGTATTACAAGAGGATGTAAAAGAAAAAAATGAAGAAATCGCAAGACAAAAACACAACCTGCAACAGAAAGGTGAGGAACTTGAATGGCTTGGGTGTGAGATCGACTCGAGAAATAAAATCATTGAGAATATCACCAGACAACTTACAGAAAATCAAACAAACCTCATTGAGCAATCCAATGCCGCAGAACAGTTGCAGGATGATCTGTTCCATAATAGGCAAATCCTGCAAGAGACACAGCACATCCTTGAACAAAAACAACAGGAGATATTACACAAGAATAACGAGCTTCATATGCAGGGACTGCAGCTTCAGGAATCTCAAGTAGAATTAGACATGATCCGCGGAGAGATCGACTCAAGAAGCCGCATCATTGAAAACCTCGAAGAACAACTCTCCGCTGAACAAACACATCTTATTGAAAAAACACAGTTAGCAGAGCATCTTCAGGTGGATATCGAGCAAAGACAAGAAGAAATTGAGACGAAAGAAAAAGAATGTTCTCACCTCAGAAACGAGGTGAAAAGTAAAAACCATGAAATTTCTGATATGAAATCAGAACTGACCAAGCATCTTGCTGAATTAGAATCCAACACTACTTTTTTACAACAGAAAGAGGATCTCATTGTAAAACTTGAAAAAGACCTTGAAAAAACCTCTCAGGTAGTAAAAGAGAGAAACTCCCAGCTTCTTGCAAGTAAACGAGAGTTACAACGAGTAGAGGATGAATTAAATCAGATGAGCAGAGAGTCGGAGAAACAATGGGCTGATACTTTAGTATCCAACATCGAGCTTCGGGATAAACAGGAGCAGGTCAAAGAACTTTCATTGAGGCTTGAACAGAGAGATACCCTGTTAAGTGATGTGCACACAGAACTAGAGAAAAAAACATTGGAATTTACAACACAAACTCAGGATTTACAGCAAGATCTTGATTCACTCAACACAGAGATAGTGGTACGAAGTAAGCTTATTGCGGACCTCGAAAAGCAACTGTCCGACCGACACATGTCTGTATTAGAAAAAACACGGATGGTGGAAACACTCCAATCAGAGTTGGAAAAACGAGACGATGAACTCACAACTCATATGAGTGAACTGAAATCCGCTCAGGAGACACTCGATTCGTTGCAATGCGAGATACTTTCAAAGAATCATATCATTGATCAAATCGGAAAGCAGCTTATGGCGAATCAGACGACGGTTCTGGAAAAAACCTCACAAACTGAACGATTATTCGATGACCTGAGAAGCATAGAAAATGATCTACTGAAAAAAAACCATGAGCTTCTTATAAACAAACAGGGCATCGAAGAGAAGGACAATGAGCTTCATACCCTCCAAAACGTTATAGATGGAAAAGAAAGAGATTTGCAGGAAACAATAACTGCATTGGAAACAAAGCAAGGAACAATTTCAGATCTTCAGAAACAGTTAGAGAAGACCCGCCAGGAGTTAACAGTGCATATTGACGAGTTAGAAAACCTCAAGCGAGAGCAGGAGCAGAGTGGTGTTGAGAGTGATCGGATAAAACGGGATCTCAAAAAACGACTTGATCAATTAGATGAAAAATGTCTGACCATTAACCAACTGAAGAACCAGACAGAGGACCAGCAAATCCGATTCAGCACTCTGGCAAAAGAATTTGATACTATAAAACAAGACTTAGATACAAAAGCCATGGAGATGGAAAAGCTTCAATCGGCATTGAAAATTAGTCATACCGATGTCGAACATTTGACCATAAGATTATCTGAGACAGAGATGCAAGGCGAGCTGAGAACCAAAGAAATGGCCTCATTCTTCGAACAGATTAAGAAAAACCAGGGTTCTGTCAATAAAGAGCAGGTCGAATGGTTGGAATCTTTGCTGAATGGAAAAGGAAATCCTCCGAGTAGCCTAAAAGAGGATTCATCGGAGATCCCCGCTGAAAAAAAATCCCTAGCTGGAGATATTGATCATATCATGAAGACCAGCGAGACTCCTTCGAGTCCAATTCACGAAAATATAACCTGGAAAGAAGAATTACGGATCTGTAACGAAATTGAGAAATGTCTTGATCATACCGCAGAGGATCATCTCAAGACAAAAAAATTAAAGGATGACGATTCAAAATAACAGTAGATTGTTTTATTCGTAGAGAGTAACGATATTTTTTATAGGCAATGGGGCTTCAAGGGTTACTGTTCGACCGATGCCTGGCGAGGGACGTATCGTTACTACGAGTTGTGCATATTGTGTCATCGCTTTATCATCCGGGAGTTGTATGACGATAAAGGCCATATCTGTATTTTTGTTTATCATATGGGCTTCGATAATAGAGTTGTCATCATCGATTGTTGAGAGAAGCCCATAGGTTTCATTGGTCATTGAATTCCAGACAGGATGTTCAAAGAGTGAATGGGAACGGATAGACCCTGCGGTTCCATTGAAAAACAGGATTTGGTAATATTCTCCGTCACACAATTCTAGGGTCATATGGGATATATCGATATTTTGAGAAACGAAGGGTTTAATCAGAATTGCGATTTTATTTATTCGTTGTACTCCCTGGATTGTTTGGTATTTTCCAATGATTTGTTTTATTTGTAAATAACTACATAGTTCATCGACAATTTCATTGGTGATATTGTTTAGGTCTTCTTCTGATGTAGTCTGGGTATCTGTTATTATCACTGAGGCGGAAACCGCTCCGATAAGGATGAATATGAGAAGTAGTATCCCGGCGATTGATCCGAGTTGAGCACGGTCATCCATGATATCCCTGATTTCCTCGATAAAAAGTCTCCCTGAATAATATAAATACCTTGTTATACAATTGTTATCTGTTTTGGATGATCGTGGATAACTTATGGTACTCTAAGGAAGAGACCATGGATATGTGGTAGTTTTTACCTTTTTTTTATCGTATGAGGGATTTAATCAACAGGAGGGAATGATAAAATGATCTTGGTGTGATTTTTACATTTTGATGGTCCACCGCCGAATCTTTATATAGTGTCATCTGCGAACATGTTACATGTGAAAAACTGCCATGAGTATGAATGGCAGGAAAGGAAAGGTAGGTGAAAGAAATGGTAAAACGGTATATGGAAAAGCTGGTGGGCAAATACTGCAAAATCGTCACCAAAGAACCTGGTGAAGAACGAGCAAATGTCGTAACAGGTATACTCGAAGACGTCGACTACAAAGATGGATTTATTTTAGTAGATTCCTCACAAGGACTCGGATGCCTCAGAATTGATACCATTATCGCAATCAAACCCGGAAAGAAACACAGACCTGAAAACACAAACATCAAAGAAGATGAGGAAGCTGCTGTTGGTATTGGAACGTTAATTGTGTTTATTGCAATGATCCTCGTCGCAGCGGTCGCTGCAAGTGTAATTATCCAAACCGCAGAAAACCTGCAACAACGTGCCTATGCGGTTGGTAAACAAACCATTAGAGATGTCTCCAGTGGTCTGCAAGTCATCGAAGTCACAGGATACACCGATGTAAACAAAACAAAAATTCAATATCTTGCAATCGCAATTTCACCAAGAGCAGGATCATTAGATATCGATCTGAACAGGACACTAGTCTACCTCAAATTGCATAACTTCTCCGTCCTGAGTCTCAATCTAGCATTGAAAGTATCTAGCAACGGATACACGAACATATTCCACGCACTGAACCTCAGTCAACTCAACGGGACAAACTATGGAGTAATCTCAATTCATGACCGGGATGATTCCATCATGAAGACCAATGGCATGAGCGCCACAGATCAAGCGATATTCATGGTCAACCTCACAGCGGTCTTATCAGAAACCGGTGGATTGCTGGCCGGAGAGGTCTTAGAAGGAACGCTGGTACCCGACTTTGGTGGATCCGGTGTTTTCGTCGCTCAAGCCCCGATGGCGTTCAAATACCAAGTGTGCGAACTATAAAAAAACGTATCCGAGAGAAAACAATCTCTCCCTTTTTTATCTTTTTTTTTTACAGATTCATTTACACATTAGACAGAAATAGAATCTACACAGGTAATAATCGCAATCTCAGCCTTTTCACCATTATAGATAGTCTGTTTGATACTGACCTCAGCAGGTATTTTCGTGTTATCCTTGGTGGAAAACACAGTCCGATAAACTGAGATACTATCTCCCTTTAACCGGTCTAGATAATATTTCTCCACATCAGCAAGACCTTCAAGGGCAATGAAATCAAAATAGCTTTTTTCAATTATTTCCTCCATCGTATATCCTAGTAATTCTAAAAATGGAGCATTGATTTGTTTTAAAATCCCCCGCTGAATGATCGCTGCAGACTGAGGAATCTTCTCAAGAGTCCCATCATCACAATAAGCAACCTCGGATGCGGTGCCTTTTTGACAGTCCGGATTAGCGAAAGTTTTTTGTTTGGGAACTGTCGACTGAGGATTTTTTTCAAAAACAATATTTTCTTGTTGCATCAGTTCTTGTCGTCGCTTCTCAATTTCTGCTTCCAAGGCCATTAATTTTTCTTGCCACTTGCTGAATTCTTCGACACGAGCATGGAACACATCTTTGTCTTTCATCAAACGTGTTTCGAAAGATTCCAATTCTTTCATACGGAGTTCTACCCGTTGTTTTTTTAATTCGAGTTCTGTCCGTTGTCGTTTAAATCCAAAGGGATCTGAAAAAAACGTATGTTCCGTTTCTACAGGTTGTTGCTGATCTTCTTCTTCAGCATCGGGAGTAGCAGTTGGCTGGTTTATTACCGAAGGACTAACCTCTTGAGCGCGAGGTTGCGGAGCAGTCTGCAGGTTTTTATGGTTTTTTTCCCATGGTTCGTCTTTCTTTTCAAGTTCGGCTATACGATTCAAAACTGTCTCATATTTTTTTGAAAGTTCCGAAAGTGACTGAAGTATTGAATCCAGTTTTTGCGATGTTGCGTCATGTTGTTTTTCCAAGGTTTCCGATGATACAACATTTTTTTCTTGTTCAATAGGAATAGTCGGTATCTCAGATGCTACAGGGTAAGTTTGCTCTTCAGTACTATTTTTTTCACGGGCAAACATCATTTTTTTTGTCCCATGCTTCATCGGAGCGTCTCTCTTCGGGGGTGGCAGTATCTCTTGAGGGATGGTCGTAGTCGTCTTTACCAGTATGTCTGGATGTACCTCAGGTGGTTTTTCTTGAAGAACCGGTTCTGTTTGCGGTTCTACAGGTTCAGAACATAACTCTTCTGACGGCGTCATAGGTTCTGTTTTTAATGGTTTTCCAAAGATGCAGATATCCTTTACCGAACCATGCTCATCTTTTACAAGAAAACCAGTCCAGGTAATCATATAAACTTGATTAGCCTTAGTCTTAATAGGAAGAACAAAATTTTCAATCCACATATCCTGCTGGATCGACTCAAGCAGGTCTTTCCATTGCAAGAACGACTCTTGAGGAATTAAAATCTCAGTGAGTTTTTTATGTAACACCTCATCTCGTTGGAATCCGGTAAATCGTTCGCTTTCTTTATTGAATTGGATGATCTCTTGGCTAGGAGTAAGGCTTAGTATCAAATCATGACTGGTATCTACACGTCTTAACTCTTCAAGAGTAGGAATTGTCGCCATCTTCACTCCCATGGTAAGAATTGATACATCTTATATGTTTCTTTCATTTCTCTATCGTCTGATTATTTTAAAACGTTTTGTTTTGGCTAAAAAACGATGCTGGAACGATTGGAAAACTTTCCTAAAAAAAAGGCTTTAGAGAAAATCACTGCATTATTTCTCTTACGCAACCCAGATTTTTATCATAAGGTACAATCAAGTATATCTGAGAAACAATACTCGATAGTTCAAAAACGTAAAAGTATAAATACACGATTATTGTTGATATGATTGGGATTCAACTAGAGGTTCGGAAAATACGGAGGGGTACACATAAAATTAAAATTAGGAAAAGATGAACCTACATCTTCTCAAAATGATCCATCAATCACACCCCAGAAGACTTCAGAGATAGCACCACCTATCAAACCAGGTGAACAAAAGGAGAAACGACCGGAACCCGAACGAAAACTTATCAAATTCGATACACCTGAAAAACCCTTAGAAAAGAAAGACGCCCCCGCCCAAGATCAAACAAAAAAACCTCTTGCGAGCCCGGACCTAGTAAAAATCACAAGTGATAAGATACCTGGGGCTTCCGTAGATGCGTCACGTGAAGAACTCGAGCAGCGGAGAAACATCCTGCAAAACATGAAAGATTTTGATTTTCAAATTAAAAAGAATCAAGAAGAAATAACCAACATCCATCAAAAGGTCGAAAACCTCTCAAAAGACCTCGATGACCTTGTCAGTTTATATGAAATAGTCTCAGAACAAATGAACCCGTTTGTCGGATTATCAAAAGTCACAAAAAAACGACTAGACGCTTTGGAAAATATCATCAAAGAGGTCGACGGGGTGAAGACACGAATCGGTGATCTTGAGTCCAACCTCGAAAAAAACGGTGCCAGCATAATAAGTAGTACAACTCCGATGACGCCGAAAACAACCATTGAATCAAATACCAAACCAGAGGCATCCCTTACTGCCACCGCACCTCAGAACATCCCGGAATCACAACCCGTCAGAATACCAGCATCAAGCGTTGAGACACTCAACGACAGCGAACTAGATGCACTTCTCAACAAATCCTTAGAATCACTCCTGATGGAACAAAATATCGATACTATGATTAATGATTTTTTCATAAGTTTAAAATAAAGGAAATCCGTTCATAGAAAGGAGCAGGTGAATGAGCGAAGGAGATCAAAACCAAGGAGAAAAACCACTCGACGATGCTGAGATTAGAACAGAATTATCACTTCTGGTGGAACGAAATATTCTGACTCAAAAAATCGCACAACGAGTCGCAGATAAATTAAAAGAAAGAAACATCAGAATTTCAAGAAATCAACTCAATCGATTAACGGAGAAGCTTCAAAGCGTGCTATCCAATTACAAGGTATCGGGAGCAATGCAACCGGACCTACCAAAGAAAGTAGAAACACGCGCGCTTAATGACCCAGTGGTTCAAACAACCGATATGAAAAGACTCCTGGATGCAGTAGAGCAACTGAACCAACGTATAAAAGTAATCGAAGAACAGAGAATCGATGGAGTACAAGGAGTCAGCGGTAGACTGGTGAAAACAAGGGACATAAGATCCTGGGAATCAACTGACAGCATGGAAGGACACATTCAACCCTTGGAGCAGATCCCCAGTGATCCAGAAAGCATTGTTGTTCTCATGAAATGGTTACAGTATCTCGTCGATAGAACTGGAAAAAATAATCTTCCGAACACCCTAGGATATTATGTTGATATCGGTTGGATCTCCGAAGATGTTCGGCTCGATCTGATGAATTATTCAAAGGGGATAACAGAAGACCCCGCACAATCAGGTAATCATCCACCACAACTCCCCACAAAAGATCATCTCCAATCATTGCTGTTCATTCAGAAACTCAAAGGATTCCAACTGGATGACCGATTCCTCAATAAAATTGAGCGAGAGATGGAGAAAATAGTGAAAAGCCTTGAGGGGTATCCTTCCAAATAACGTCAGAGAGAAGAAACATTATTATCATTATATCATATTACATATTGATTAATTGATTCAATGGATGCACATCCATAGAACTCATTTAGAGGGTATAAAAGATGGGGTTCTCAGTGATAGCAGCTGCTGCTATCTTAGGATTAACACTCTTCATGGCGGTTGAAATCATAACAAGCGATCTTCTTCCAACCATCGAGGATATGAACAAGTCCTATGGCGAGATGAAAGACAGATATCAGAACCAACTTCAATCTGATATCAACATCACCATGGTCTCACGCTCAGCCAACGGGTCGAACTACGATTATAACATCTCCGTGAAAAACACTGGAAGTGCCACTCTCTTTACGAAAGATTTTCAAATTTTAATAAACGGCTCTGAGCATCAATTCAGCTGTTCAGGTGAGAATCTCTATCCTGAAAACACCGTGTTTTTCCAAATCATGAACGTCGTAGGTGCTGCTTCGCAACGAGTAAAAGTAATCACCAATAACGGTATAGCAGATTACTATACCTATACAGGATGAGGGAAAAAAGATGGGATTTAGCCTAACCGGGACGCATGTGATCTTCTTCGTCGCAGCAGTCATCGTTGCAGGGATGGTATCAGGTGTTTTTATCGCGGTTACCATGAACGTCACCACAAGTCTATCAAATCGTGGCGACCGGGTGGCTGAACAACTCAACACAGACTTTGATATCATCAACGACCCCAACATCATACCCCTCATAGGAGCCTATTACAACTTCTATTTAAAAAATGTCGGTGGCGCAAGACTGACAACGACAAATCAGACGTTTCAGGTGTTTATCGACGGGGAGTTTATTGGAATTTCACAGTATTATTTTGAAGATACATCAATACCCGTTGAAGGAGTAACAACTCTCTATGTGAACACAAGCCTTGCAAGCGGCGACCATACCTTACGCGTTGTAGGACCGCAAGCAGTCGACAGAGAATTAGCATTTATGAAATAAAAATTAAAATAAAAAAGATGAGTATGAGGAACTATGGAAGGAGTTAAATCCATCATCCTGGAGCGAAAAGGGGAAAAAGATGGATTTGCCGAACGCTTCGGAAAAGTTATACCAAATGGATCTTTGATCTTTATCGAAGGCAAAGAAGGAACCGGAAAAAGTATCTTCTGTCAACGGTTCTGCTACAGTCTCCTAAAAAGTAATTGTTCATGTTCGTATGTATCAACACAGTTTACCATCAAGAGTTTCTTACGACAAACAGCATCAGTTGGCTACGATGTCAGAAAATTTCTCATGGCAGGTAAGTTATTATTTATCTCCACCGAGGTGACACTTGCAGAAACACTCCCTCGGAAAACATTCTTGGAAGGACTTATCACTGGAAGAAAACTCTTTGACCCGGAGATTATTTTTATTGATTCGCTTTCTACGCTTCTGAAAGACAGCCTAAACAATGAAAATCTTATGGATCTCACCAGCTTTTTTAATCGATTGACCGGATGTGGAAAAATCATTTTCATCACCGCCAATCCCTCAGAATGGCCTGAAGAGATTCATAATACATTCCGGATGATTACCACCATTCATTTTCGGACGTCACGGGAGACAGCGCCTGGTATCGGCATCGTTTATAACATGTATTTAGAGAAATTTAACGGTGCACGTTATAAATATGATCCGGTGACGAGATTCTCTGTTCGACCGGGGGTGGGGTTAATTATCGAATCAAGTGGCGCAGCGTTTTAGGGTGGGAAACGAATGACCAAGATGGAAAAAAAAGAGGAAGAGAAAATCATCATCGAAAATCCTCACCTGAAGACGTACCTTGATGAGATACAACCGAAAATGGAACGACCTGTTTTTTATAGTAAATTACCTCGAGATTTAAAGGAAGAAAAATATCCAAACATCATTTATCCAACGAAAGGAGCGGTGTTCATCCATATCTTTCGGACCAAGGATATGGAGGGAAAGGAATATCATGCGATAGAACCAAGTCTGAATGAGAAAGAAAAAGTAAAACGAGACCAGATGCTTGAATTAATTTATGAGAAGGCACCTTTCTGGAAGGCAGTAAAAACCGATGAAGAAATTAAAGAGGCGATCCGTTCTCTGATGGACAAGCTTACGATTGTTGATGAACGTTCAACAGGTAATACGAAAGTAACAGCTGGAAAAATACGTGTGACCTCGGTAGAAAAAAAGAGCATTGAATATGATATCACAAAGAATATTATCGGTGGTGGGCCACTTGAGCCGTTCATGCGAGACCCGTATCTTGAAGATATCCACATTATCACAGGGGAAAACGTTCATCTCATCCATAAGGTCTTTGAGATGATTAAAACAAATATTTTTATCGATAAAGCATGGGCGAATACGTTTTCTCAGGAATTCAGCGAGAAAATCGGCAGTCCGGTCAGCGAAGGACAACCAATCGCTGATGGAACACTCCCTGATGGAAGTCGGGTGAACATCATTCATAGCAAAGACGTCAGCTTGAAAGGACCGACCATGACCATCAGAAAATTCAGTGAAACACCAATAAGCGTTACACAGTTGATCAGTTGGGGGACATTTGATGCTGGTGTTGCTGCATACCTCTGGTTATGCCTTCAATATGGCCGGAGTTTGTTTGTCTGTGGTGAAACCGCTTCTGGAAAAACAACGACCGCAAATGCAATTATCCCTTTCATTCCACCTCATAAAAAAATTTTTTCTGTCGAAAACACACCGGAGGTACAGGTTCCTCACGAAGTATGGCAACAATTGCTGACAAAATCCACAGGGCCAAAGGAGGGACATATTGAGCTTGAAGATCTCCTGCGTGCAGGCCTCCGATCAAGACCTGATTATATCATTCCTGGTGAAACTCGAGGAATCGAGGGACGCGTCGTTTTTCAGGCGATGCAAACAGGTCATCCTGTGATTACGACCTTTCATGCAGGGAGTGTCACGAAGGTCATCCAAAGATTCACGGGTCATCCTATTAATATTCCGAAACCATTTATGGACAACCTTGATGTCGTGTTAATTCAAATGGCGGTCGAACGGAAAGGAAAACGCATCAGACGGGTTCTTTCAGTCGACGAAGTCGAAGGATACAACAAAGAAGTCGATGGGATAATGTCACGTAAAGCATTTGAATGGAATCCAGTGGATGATACCCAAACCTTCAAAGCAAACAGAAACAGTTACATATTAGAATCCAGAATAGCAAAAATGGCAGGGTTAACCGACCCGATGCAAATCTACGAGGAATTTGATCGAAGAAAACATATCATTGAGCGTATGGTTCAAGAGAAAATCTTTGATTATTATGAGGTAGTTCAATTCATATGGACCTTCTATAGGGAGGGAGAAAAAGGATTACCTATCTCGATATAGGGGAAAAAAGGGGATGGAACGTGGGTAGAATACAGGAGACCGAGGTAAGCATATCATGGATATGATGCAAAAAGAAGAAATTGAACAACTGCTTGCTGAAAATCAACACCTTACAGACTACCTCGAATCGATTAAACAAAAAATGAACTATCCTGTTTTTTATAATAAGGTACCTCGCGAGGTCAAAAGTGAGGCGTATCCCAATTTTATCTACCCGACGAAAGGAGTTGTTTTTATCCATATCTACCGGACAACGGATATGGATGAGGCCGAGTATCATGTCGTCGAACCAGCAGTAAATGATGTCATACAACAAAAGCTCGATATCATTCTTAAGTTGATAGTGAAGAAAGCACCTGAAAAGAAAAGTGTGATTTCTGATGAGGAGATGCGAGAGGTGCTCAAGGAGCTCATTGATGAGATTACCATTATTGATGAGAAAGCAGGGAAATTGGAAATCTCTAAGAAGAAAGGAAAACTTCCTCAACTAGAACACGTAAAAGTAACAAAATTCCAAAAAAGCATTATTCAATATTTTATCATTAAAACACTTGTTGGTGGTGGTCCACTTGAGGCGTTCATGAGGGACCCCTATCTTGAGGATATCCATTTCGTCGCAAACGAGAAGATACATCTGATCCATAAAGTGTTTGGTATGATTAAGACGAATGTGATCGTCGGGGAAAAAGAAGCACCAATCTTTACGCGAGCCATTAGCGAAAAGATGGGTGCACCGGTCAGTGAAGGCCGACCGATCGTCGATGGTGTCTTACCGGATGGAAGCAGAGGGAACATCATCTATAGTTCTGCGGTGAGTATTAAAGGGCCAAGCATGACGATACGGCGTTTTACTGAAACTCCCATTAGTGTGACTCAGTTGATTAAATGGGGGACGTTGAACTCAAGCATCGCAGCATATCTTTGGTTATGTCTGCAATATGGACGCAGTTTTTTCATCTGCGGTGGAACCGCCTGTGGAAAAACAACAACAATGAATTCGATTATACCATTTATCCCACCTCAAAAAAAGATTTATACTGCTGAAGGGACACCAGAGCTCCAAGTGCCTCACACGGTCTGGCAACGACTCTTAACAAAAACCACGGGACCCAAAGAAGGACAAGTCGATCTCTTTGATTTGTTAAAAGCTGCTTTACGGTCAAGACCAGATTATATCATCCCTGGAGAGGTCAGAGGAGCAGAGGGAAACATCGTGTTCCAGGCGATGCAAACAGGTCATCCTTGTATGACGACGTTTCATGCTGGAAGTGTTACTCAGGTCATCCAGCGTTTCACTGGTGATCCGATCAATGTTCCCAAGACGTTTATGGATAACCTTGATTTTGTCGTAATACAACTTGCAATCGAACGTGATGGAAAAATGATCCGAAGATGCACTGCTATTGATGAAATCGAAGGATATAACAGGGAGGTTGACGGAATCATGTCCCGCACAGCATTCAACTGGAAAGCCGATGAGGATGTTCATATCTTCAAAGCAAACAGAAATAGTTTCACACTTGAGGAAAAGATAGCGAAAAACGCTGGATACGCAGATACAGCACAAATCTATGACGAGCATGAAAGACGCAAACACATCTTAGACCGGATGGTTGAAGAAGATATCATGGATTATTATGAGGTCGTCCAGTGCATCTGGGGCTTCTATAGGGAAGGCGAGAAAGGTTTACCGATTACATTGTGAGGACTAATGGCGAAAAAGAGGGGAAAAACAGACAAGAAACCAAAAGAAAAAAAAGATTCCTTAAAAGAAATAAAAATAGCGTACCGCAGTCTTGATGACCGGAAAAAATTCATCAGATCAATCTTCATACCCCTGCTCCTCCTCGGTGTGCTAGTGATGTGTTTACCATTTCTTCTGCAACTCCTTGTATCAACCCAGCTGCAGTACAACCCAATCACCTTCATTTTCGCTGGAACCATACCGATTATTCTAGCAGTTTTCTACCCCTTCATCACCTGGAAAAACAGGGAATCTGATATCAATGGTAAAATGCATTTTTTCATCACCCATATCCGGGTTTTAGCGATTTCAGATCTCAGCTTAAAGGATATCGTCAATGTCATCGGCGGAAATAAAGCCTATAAAAGCCTTGGGGAAGAGCTGCGGAAAATCAGTGTACTTGCCGACCAATGGCGAGTCCCTATCTCAAAGACGTTCCGATTCGTCGGAGACAGAACACCAAGCAAGATCCTCCGGGATTTCCTTGATCGTTTCTCCCAGAGTCTTGATAGCGGGGTTGAGCATCGAGAGTTCATTGAACATGAACAAGATGCGGTGCTTCAGGAGTACAAAACGATTTATGAAGCAAGCAACGAAAATATCGTCATCTTAAGCGAGGTGTATGTCAGCCTCCTCATCGCCATTATCTTTGTCATGTCAATGGGAATCGTCCTGCCCATGGTCATGGGATCCCAGGATATGGGTAGCTTCATTTATGTTTCATCATTCATGTTACTGGCTTCAGAAGGAATGCTCCTGTATCTGTTGCGCTCCATGATACCACCTGATGAGATGTGGCATAGCACCGGTGAAAAAGGAGAACTCGAACTTTCGCTTTTAAAAAAATTCAAAAGCACACTGCTCGTCTCCATTTTGCTTTGTGTTGCCCTTACGATATCAAAAATTTACCTGAACATCCCGATACTCTCCATGATACCAATAGAAATTCTGATTGTTTCTGCACTCACACCATTGCTTCTTCCAGGGATAAAAACACTTCGAGAAGAGGAACATATGTCCCGAAAGGAACGCAACTTCATGGGCTTTCTCCCAGCCCTTGGTTCCATATCGACAATGAGAGGCGGAAGAATCAACGATTCCGTCTATTACCTCAGCGAGAAAGATTATGGGATTCTCACCAAACATATCAGAGACCTGTACCGACGACTGAGAACCAGAATCAACGACGATGCCGCCTGGGAATGGTTCGGTGTCGATACCGGCAGCAACTACATTCAACGGTCCTGCGAGATGTTCAGACAGGCGACCGCAGCAGCAGCGAACCCTCGGACGGTATCGCGAATGATTACAGAAAACATCAGGAAAATCAGAGACCTACGGGTCAAGAAACTCGCAATCGTACGGACAACATCCGCAATGCTTGCCGGAATAACCTTTGGTATTTCCTTTTCCATCTATATCTCATTGGTTGTGGCACGACATCTGAATAGCATTCTGATTACTAGCAATGCAGGCCATCCTTTCGAAGGCACAACCATCGATGTCGGAGCGATCCTCACCACTGTTCCGCCTGAGGTTTTCACCCAGAATTTCTTTCTTATCTTCATTGTTCTCCTTGCGCATTCGTTTCTCATGGGACTGACGATACGATCCCTGCGAGGCAGCCATTTCCTGGTTACTTTTTTCTATTTTATCCCCTTTGCGTGGATTGTCGCAATCACCTCAGTAGCAGTAGACATCGGATTACGAGGATACCTGGGAATGTAGTATAAAAACAAAAAAGTCGTTTCACTTTCCGTTCAAAATGATAAGATTAAGGTTGTAAATCGACAATGGTATGCACATAGGTACTTGGTGTCGTAAAACCAATAATCCCATGAAGACCATGTTCAGGATAGATTTCCCCAGTCACATCGGTGCGAGGTCCTATCCCGGAGAAACACGTAGATGTGTTCACGAGAAGAACAACCAGATCCTCATTGTTCACCACGGGTTTTGTTGCATTACAGGAACCATCAATATCTCGTATCACTAGGACTCCGAACTGAGACGACGTCAGAGAACTTGTATTTAACGTCCCAAATAACCCATTAGAAATAGAACGGCTGAAACAGGTGCTTGTATAATTGAGTATCACTTTTTTTGCTGAATCAGTAAGAGAAAGAATCCCATAGCTCAAATCTATATCATCAGAAGCTGATGTCGTACTGACAAAGACCGCGAGTTGTGTAATTGTTGAATTTTGCACATAGCCGCTCACAAAGGTGACTTTCAGGCCACTGGAGATATCTCGTATCGTTTCTTCACTGGTCTTAATCGCTTGGTTTTGAAGATTATTCATTGTCTGTATCATCACTGATGCAGTTACTCCAGCAACCATAATCATCGCGATAAAGATAATCAACGCTCCTATACCAAAATCCGCATCGAGATTTGTTCTGAGTCTTTGGAACGGCATAGAACTCGTTCTTACCTCATACCACTATTCTCACATGGGCATGAAGAAGTACTCCCACCACATAAACAGAAACACAAAACAGCATAAAAAACTATGGGTTAAAAATAGACAGAATTTACTAGGAGAAAAATCAAAGGAAAAAAAATAAAAAAAAAGAGATAGGTGGGTGATTTACACCCAATAATTTTACGGTAGATCGTTTCGTCTAATAGAGGTCGAATACCGTGTCAGGGTAAGATGCCGGTGTCCTAAACGCAAACACACCAGAGGCTCCACTTTCAGGAAAGATCGTACCCCAGATATCTGTCCGTTCGATAAGTCCACCGAAACATTCTCCAGCAGATATCGTAAGAAGGACATGGTCTCCGCGATTAATCACCGGGTTTGCTGCGACACAGGAATCATCAGCGTCTTCTAGAACGATGATGCCAAAGCCCATTTCTGATACATCAAAGGCATCGGTTGCAAATACTCCTGCAGCATCGGGTGAAGCGAACCAGTTGGCTGAATCATAGGTCAGGAGATATTTATTCGATGAGTCCGAAAGTTCAACCACAGTATTTGACAAATCGATATCCTTGGATCCTGAACGAGCTGATACACAGATTGTCATATTCAGAATTGAATCCGCAGTCCATCCAGCAATCGTTCCTTTTTGTCCAGTGATATCTTCTACTCCAATTCCTGTTGCTACCTCTTCGGTTGTCTGTTGACCGGTTTGCATCGCTTGGATTTCCAACTTGTTCGCAGTCTGAATCAATACGGAAGCTGCAATACCAGCAACCAAGACCATCGCGATAAAGACAATCATCGCACCAATTCCCATATCACCAAGGTCATCTTCTTTTAACATCTTCTTAATATTTCTCATTTTTTTCATCCTCCTCAGTAGAGATCATAGACAATTTCAGTCAGTGATGATGGCACCCGGAATGCAAAGATACCAGAAGCGCCTTGTTCCGGTGTTACGAGACCCTGGACATCATCACGGGGATCTAGACCACCAAAACAACTCGTTGTGCTAACACAAAGCATCACGAGATCTCCACGGTTCAGGACTGGATTTGTTGCTGTTATTGAGGAATCTTCATCCTGCAATACGAGGATACCAAATTGTTCATCTGTCAGTCCTGCGCCAGCAGTCCATAACGGTGAAGCAAAAATGGATCCATTGCTATCCGTGGAAATATTAAATTGACTTGCAGTAGCATCATACGTAAGCAATGTTTTTATTGTCCCATCTGAAAGTTCAAGAGTTGTTTGACTCAAATCAATGTCACCTGAACCAGCACGAGCTCGCACAGTAATGGTCATTTCAGATATAACACCTAATCCTCCAGTATTATTCCCTTCGATATCAACGACAGCTAAACCAGTTGATACTTCACGTGTGGTCTCTTGACCAGTGACCATCGCTTGGATTTCCAATTTGTTCGCAGTCTGAATCAATACTGAAGCTGCAATACCAGCAACCAAGACCATCGCGATAAAGACAATCATCGCGCCAATTCCCATATCACCAAGGTCATCTTCTTTTAACATTTTCTTAATATTTCTCATTTTTTTCATCCTCCTTAGTAAAGACTAAACACAAGAGCTGATGCATAAGACGATGGTGAGGTAAATGCAAACACAGCGGGTGCTCCTTCTTCAGGTTGTATCATACCCCACACATCTGTTCTTGTTGGAAGACCTGCAGTTCCACTAAAGACATCTGATAGATCCATTGTTAACATTACTTGATCTCCTTTATTGATAACAGGTGTTCCGGATGATATGGAGCCATCAGCGTCTTCTAAAACAATAATCCCAAACTCTGTTGCCAGAAGATCATTATAGAAGGATGCAGTAAAGAAATCTCCACCGATATCTGGAGTGTCATGGAATTCAGTTGAATCGTACATCAACACGATTTTCGTATCTGAGTCGGAAAGCTCAATATACGCTTCTTCAAGATCAATGCTAAACGATCCTGAGCGTGGTTGTATGGTGATTCCCATAAGACTAATATTATCGTCACCAACCGCTCGATAACCACTTATTCCTGTCACAGCGAGTCCAGTTGATACTTCACCGATTGTTTCTTGCCCTGTTTCCATCGCTTGTATTTCCAGCCTGTTTGCCGTCTGTATAAGGACGGAAGCCGCGATACCAGCTACGAGTACCATTGCGATAAAAACAATCATCGCACCAATACCCATATCACCGATATCATCAGCTTTTAACTTTTTGGTTATTTTTCCCATCTGGTTTACATCCCTCCTATAGGTTTTTTTAATTCTTCCCATTCAAAGTTGCAACTAATGATTACAACTTTTG